>Ga0265298_10006306_pt1 | contig 14686 bp, 16 predicted proteins | sample AusTroGonzalo_MG_3_FD_193486 | JGI IMG/M metagenome (GOLD analysis project Ga0265298, IMG submission 193486) | Bovine rumen microbial communities from tropical cattle in Woodstock, Queensland, Australia - Gonzalo_01 | ecosystem: Host-associated > Mammals > Digestive system > Stomach > Rumen ... | reverse complement strand
CCGTTCTCCAGGAAAGTACGCAGTTTACTGAATTTCCGTTCGTATCCGTGTATAGAGCCTATCACCACCCGCGGTTTACCTTCTCCCCGCAGATACGCGTAGATTATGAACGGACTCTGTACGTACAGATGATGCACGCGCTTGCACCAGTATCGGTCGTTCTGCACCCATGCGGCATAGTCCGCCAAAGAGGTAGCGGCCATCTGCGGACCGATAGTACCGGTTACAACCGGTACACTGTCCCGCACCACGGCACGCGCCTGCATCACACGGCGGTCCGTATCGATGATATAATGTTCGTGCGGCGTCTGTACCCGCATCAGCGGTACGCGTTGCGTCAAACGGATCCGCACTTCACTACGCGGAGTGAGGTAACACTCGGCCGTGCGCACCATCGGATGGTTACGGATCGTACGCTCGATGCGATGCAACGAGACCATGTTCAGCGTCTGACCCACCGGATACAGGCCTTCCGCACGTAACATCGCGTTCAACTCGCCCTCAGTCAAGTACATCCGCTCCTCCGCATCGTCGATGATATAACGCAACGACACACAGGGTTCAGCCGTCGGGGTCATCTTATACCCCACTACCGCCGCTCCGACCAACAGCACCAACATGATGCTCAGGCCGATACTCTTCCATATGATCTGCGCTTTACTCAAGGGCTTTCGTTATATCCGGTACCAGGCGATCGACATCTCCGGCACCGATGGTCAATAAAACTACGGGGTCTTGGCTATTTTGTATTTTCTCTTTCAAGGTGGCGATCAGTTCACTTTTCTGCACCACCGGTGCATGGAGCATCTCGCTGGTGACGCCGGGAATCGGTAACTCGCGGGCCGGATAGATAGGTAGCAAGATCGTCTCGTCCATCGTACTCAGGACAGTTCTGAATCCCTCTGCAAAATCGCGTGTGCGGGTGTATAGATGCGGTTGAAACACACCAATCAACCGACGCTCGGGGTATAACTTGCGTACCGACTCGATGGTCGTTGCTATCTCCTGCGGATGATGCGCATAATCGTCGATATATACCACCTTCGGTGTATTGACATGGATATTAAACCGCCGCCAAACACCCTTAAACGACGCCATCCGTTCTTTGATCTGTTCAGGAGACGCACCAGACAACAAAGCTACCGTGATCGCCGCTACAGCGTTCTCTATATTCACCCATACCGGCACGCCTAACGAGATATCCTGAATAGTCGCCAGAGACGAACTGTAGTCAAACCGTATCTGTCCGTTCGTAATGCGGATATTCTTCGTGTTACTCCATCCGTAGGTATAGCACTTTACGCCCGGTTGAAGACGCGGCTCTAACGCGATACCCTCTTTCATCACCAGTGCACCAGTGATCAGACTTGTGTAATGGGCAAACGCCTCGCGATACGCTTCCTCCGTACCGTATATATCCAGATGGTCAGCATCTACCGCCGTCACCACTGATATGTACGGCGTCAACTGATGGAACGAACGGTCGTACTCATCCGCCTCTACCACCACATACGCACTCTTCTCATCCAGCAGCAGGTTCGTCTTGTAATTCATACTGATCCCGCCGAGAAAAGCATTCGTAGGGTGTAACAGATGCGCGATCATCGTGCTGGTCGTGGTCTTTCCGTGCGTACCGGCTACACAAAGCGCTTTCTTTTCCCGCGTCACCATACCTAACACCTCCGCGCGTTTCTTGATCGCAAAACCGTTCTTGCGAAAATACGTGTAGAGCGCATTCTCTTCCGGTACTGCCGGCGTACGCACCACCAGCGTCTCCAAAGGAGAAACCTCCAACTTACAATCTTCCATCTGCAACCGATCGTCCCCATAGACGATCTGAATGCCTTCCGATTCCAACTCTCTAGTCAGCTCAGAAGGGGTACGGTCATATCCCGCCACCACCTTTCCCTGATGGTGAAAATACCGCGCGAGGGCACTCATTCCGATGCCTCCTATACCCAAAAAAAAGATAGCACACATAATTCCGCTGCAAAGATACAAAAAATTTTTGGTATATGCAAATAAATGCCGACTTTTTTTAAAAAATTAAAAAAAATGCGTGCACACTTGCATATGTCAAAAAAAAGTATTACCTTTGCACCGGATTTTGAAAATAACATGTATAATCGATAAAAACACAAACAATTATGGTGCGTACAACGTTTAATCGTCTTCGTGCAGTAAAAGACAGTCTTCCGCATGGAAGCATGGATGCTATCGCCGCAGAACTGAATATCTCCGGCGATGAGGTTAGAGCGTATTTCAACGGTGAGGGAAATGCCGACTACCACATTGAGCCGGGTCCTGACGGTGGTATTGTTGTATTTAGCAACACACGTATTCTGGAGGTAGCTCTGCGTACTGCATGGGAGGTTCAGAATGCCCTTTAAATGGAAGATTGAACATTGAAGATTGAAAATTTAAAGTACTGCAAAAAGATAATGGCTCTGGTGCTCTGCATCGGAGCATTACCTTTTGTAAATAACGCACGCGCATACGCACAGGAGGACGCTGCACTACAGGACACCGCCGTAGCAGTTACAGGGGAAGAGGACGCTGCGCTACAGGAAGGAGCGAAGGAGAAGAGCAAATGGTTGGATGACTATAAGAAACCTGTTCGCTTCACTTACGGACTGGATGTACGATTGAACGCCGCCTATCTTTGGCGCGGCAAGTACGCCGGTGGTCCGAACGTCACGGCCAGTGCCCATGTGGGTTACGCAGGCGTGTATGCCGGCGTATGGTGCAATGTAGGTGGTGACAGTTGGGTTTTTAAGAATTTTGTGCCGGAACTGGACCTGATGGTGGGTTTCAACCGTTGGGGTTTTCAGGCCTACCTGCTGTACGTTCATACATTCCACCGCGGGTTCTTTGATTTGAGGAATTATGAAGGGATGGGAAACAGTCTGGAAGTAGATATACGCTACACGCTGAGCAGTAAGATCCCCATCAGTTTTCTTTGGGCCACCCGTGTGTCGGGAGCCGACTGTTACTTGAGCGACTTGGGTCTTCCTATCCGCGCATGGTCGAGTTATGCCGAGTTGAGTTATACCCAGCGTTTCCCGATGGGATTCAGTCTGTACGGTGCGGTAGGTATCACGCCTTGGCGCAGTGTGTACACGGCTTTCCGACAGGGATTCGGCGTGACGAATGTAGAGTTGAAGTTACGCAAAGACTGGGAGGTACATCCGCTGTTAGGCGTGATGCTGATGGGGCAAGTGACGCTCGATCCGTCGTCGATAGCATCCGACAAGAACACCATCTACTGGCATCCCGCTGATCCCGCCCAACAGAGTATCAATGTGAATATAGCATGCGGGGTTTACCTAAGGTAAAGTTGAAAGTTTAAAGTTTAAAGTTTAAGGATATGAAAAAGATTTTCTCTATGGCAGCCGCGATGATGCTGGCTGTAGCGGTAATGGCGCAGGAAGAGGAGGCGAGTAAGCCGATTTCCTTTGCGTATGAGGCAGGTGCCGAGGTGGTAAGTGCGTACCTCTGGCGTGGTCAATACAACGGTAGTCTGAGTTTTCAACCGACGGCCAGCATCGGTTTTGATGCTTTGGACGAAGCGATTCAGTTCCGTGCCGGTGTATGGGCCAGTTTAGGTGCCAGTGACTGGGAGTTTAAGAAGAACAAAGAGGACGGACGCGGTTACACGAAGTTCATGCCGGAGGTAGATGTGATTGCCTCTTTCACGGCGTATGGCTTGAGTGTAGGTATGAATCATTATTACTACTGCGACGGTACTAATTTCCTCAATTGGAAGAGCCTGGAGGACATATACACCTATGGTGGCACCAGTACGACGGAAGTATGGATCGGGTATAACTTCGATCATTTCCTCGGTCAGAACGCGTATATCAACTGGTACACGACCGTAGCCGGTAATGACTTGGTGTACGGTGAAAACGAAGAGACCGGTGAGGAGACCTATCGCCGCGCCTGGAGTTCGTACCTCGAGGTTGGTTACAGTTATACCTGGGAGCGTATCGGTTTGACGCTGGGTGGCGAGATCGGTATGTCGCCTTGGCAGAGCGATTTGTACGGTAACTCAAAGTTCGCCGTCACGAACCTGAGTCTGAAATTGACCAAAGAATGGGAAGTAGGTCCGTGTACGATTGATCTCTTCGCACAAGGTAGCATCAATCCGGACGGTATCAACTCGCGTAATGCGTACATCGCCGGTGCCGGAGATGAGAAACTCTATAATCAGAAGCTGAACGCCACGATTGGTTGCGGATTCTGGTTCTGATGACCAAACAAAAGACCATAGGAGCACTGATCGGTATAGCCGTTTGTGTGCTGTTGATTTGGGGTTGGGATAACGACCCCAAATTGTCATATTATCGCAATGAGGGCAAGGTTTTCGGCACGTATTATAACATCCGTTATGAGGCTACGGAAGACTTAGAACCGGCTATCCAGGCAGCGCTGGAGGCTTTCGACCGCAGCCTGAGTATGTTCAACCCCCACTCTGTACTGAGTGCTATCAATGCGAACCGCGACACGACGACCGATGCAGCCTTCGAGCAGATGTGGTCCGAAGCAGAACGGGTCTATACCCTATCCCACGGCGCGTTCGACATCACCGTAGCACCACTGGTGAACTACTGGGGATTTGGAAGAATACAGAAGACAGACCATTTCACTGACAGAATACAGACAGAATTAGATAGCATTCGCGAATTTATCGGTTTTAAGAAAGTGCAGTTAGTGGACCACAGAGTGGTCAAGACTGACCCTCGGGTGCAGATAGACGGAGGTGCCGTAGCCAAAGGACAGGCATGCGACATGGTCGCCACCGTACTGCGGGAACACGGATGCACGAACTACCTGGTGGATATCGGAGGCGAAGTGGTAGCGCACGGCGTGAACGACAAAGGTCGGGCTTGGCATATTGGTATCACGAAGCCAAATATCAACAACGAAGGTGCGCAAGAGGAGATGCAGGAGATACTCGCCGCAAGCGACATATGCATGGCTACGAGTGGTAACTACCGCAATTATTACTACGTGAACGGAGAACGGCGTAGTCACACGATTGACCCCCGAACCGGTCACCCGGTACAGCACTCGTTGTTGAGTGCGACGGTCGTAAGCAGTACCTGTATGCGTGCCGATGCATTAGCCACCGCTTGTATGGTGCTCGGTGCCGAAGAAGCACTCGCGATGATTGACCGCGCTGAAGATGCTGCATGTTACTTCATCGTGGCACAAAATGACAGTTTGGTCACCCTAACATCCCCAAAATGGGAGGAATTCATTAAAAAATAACGAATTTATTTGCATAATTCAAAAAAAAGCAGTACCTTTGCGGGCTTTTTGATCGAGTGTTCTGCGAACACGAGAAAAAGACCAACTTGGGCTAATTTGGCGAAATGCGCAAAAAAATATACACCATATTGCTTTTATTAACGGTGGTACTCACGGGATGCGGAGAGTATCAGCGTTTGTTGAAATCGCATGATCCGGAGGAGAAATACCAGGCGGCGTTGATGTATTTCAACAACAAGCGATATGTGCGTGCGCAGACGCTGCTGGACGATGTGACCTATTACTACAAAGGTACGGAGCGCTCGGAGGATGTGTTAGCTTACTTGGCGCGATGCTATATGGGTCAGAAGAACTACGCATCGGCTACCGATTATTACGAAGCCTACACCCGCAATTACCCAAAGGGTAAATATGCGACCGAGGCGTATTTCCAGGTAGCGCATTCGATGTACATGGATTCTCCTGATGCCCGTTTGGACCAAGCGATCACAGAGAAAGCGATCGATGCCTATACGGTCTTTGTGGAACTATTCCCGGAGAGTCCGTATGCCGAGCAGGCGTACAAAGAGATGAGTGAGTTGTACGACAAGTTAGCGTACAAAGAATATCTAACGGCTAAGTTATATTATAACTTAGGTTCGTACTTGGGTAATAACTACCTCAGTTGTGAGATCGTTTGTAAGAATGCGCTCAAGAACTACCCGAGTAATAAATACCAGGAGGAGTTCAGTTGGCTCATCCTGCAGTCGAAATACCAGGAGATGGTACATTCGTTCGAAGAACGATTAGCGGAACGTGCCCGTGATGCTCAGGACGAATACTATAATTTCGTAACCGAATACCCGACCTCCAAGCATCGCAAAGAGGCAGATAAGATGCAAGACAAAATACGTAAAACAATAAGCGAATAAGATATGGATTACAAGAATTCAAAAGCCCCCAAAAACACCGTTACCCGTGACATCAACCAGTTGACGGAAGGTGTAGGTAACGTGTATGAAACCGTAGCGATTATTGCTAAACGTGCGAACCAGATCAGCGTAGGTATCAAGAAAGAACTGGACGCTAAGTTACAGGATTTCTCGATTCCGCAAGACGCACTGGATGAGACGTTTGAGAACAAAGAGCAGATTGAGATCAGTCGTCAGTACGAGCGTCTGCCGAAAGCTACGTTGATGGCTACGCAGGAGTTTATCGACGGTGACCTCGTTTATCGTACCGGTAACCGCGACGATGCTCTCAAATAAACGCATAATCGTAGGTATCAGCGGTGGCATCGCGGCATATAAGATACCCGAACTTATCCGTTCGCTCGTCAAAGCGGGTGCGGAAGTGCGGGTAGCGACGACGCGCAATGCCCTGCAGTTTGTAACCGAGTTAACCCTGCAAACCGTATCGGGCAGCAGGGTTTATTCGGATGTGTTCGCAGCGATCAATGAACATGCCACGGAGCATATCTCCTTGCCCGAATGGTGCGATGCGATGATCGTAGCGCCCGCTACGGCGAATGTGCTCGCCAAGACCGCCGCAGGTATAGCCGACGATGCGCTGACCACGACTATCTGTTCCTGCATCGCCCGCAAGCCGGTGCTCTTCGCTCCGGCGATGAACGATAAGATGTGGGAGAATCCTGCGACCCAACAGGCAATCGAGACGATACGCGGTTGGGAGAACGTGCGGGTGATTGAGCCCGAATGCGGTGCGTTAGCCTGCGGTACGAACGGTAAAGGACGTATGCCGGAGATCGAGACACTGCAAGAAGCATTGGAGTACGCGTTGACGCCGCAGACGATGAGGGGTAAGCGGGTGCTGATCACAGCCGGCGGTACGCAGGAGAAGATCGACCCCGTTCGCTTCATTAGCAATTACTCCACCGGAAAGATGGGTGTAGCCCTGGCGCATGCCTGTGCCCGTAGGGGAGCAGAGGTGACGCTCGTTTGCGGAGCAGTCTCGGCACCGGTGTATAATCCTTTCGGTGCTATCCGTCGCATCGATGCGCTCTCGGCACAAGAGATGTACGAAGTATGCACCGCCGAATGGTCGCACCACGACTGCGGAATCTTATGTGCCGCAGTAGCGGATTTCCGTCCCGCCAAAGAGGCAGAGAATAAGATCAAGAAAGAGTCAGGAGTCAGGAGTCAAGATTCAGGATTCAGTCTTGCTCTTGAAGAGACCAAGGACATCGCCAGCACCTTAGGTGAGACCAAGCGTAAGGACCAGCAACTGATCGGTTTTGCATTGGAGACAGAGCATGAAAAAGAGAATGCGCTCCATAAGATGGAACGCAAACATCTCGATGCGATAGTGCTTAATTCACTACGAGACAAGGGCGCAGGCTTCGGAACGGATACCAACCTCGTTACTATCCTTCAATCCGATGGTACGACGACCACCCTACCCCTGCAAACCAAAGCGATTATTTCCGAAGAAATCCTAACAGCCCTTTTTTCTTAGGCTCTTCATCCTCCTGCGGTTGCTCCGCTTCTTCCGGCTTCCACTCTTGTCGTTGCTCAATCTCGCCTAATTGGCTTTGTACATAAGCGATGACATCCTGCAACCCTTCCGTAAAATGCGCAAAATCTTCTTTATATAAGAAGACTTTATGCTTCTCAAACGACGGAGTTTCCTCACCCTCCGCCTGACGGCGCTTGCTCTCTGTAATGCATAAATACAAATCTTCGTTACGCGCTTTGCGTACGTCTAAGTAGTAGATGCGTTTTCCTGCTTTGACGGAACGGCTATAAACGATTTCCTGTTCGCGTCTTTCTTCTTGATTCTTCTCCATTTTTCCGATTATTTTTAGTAAATTGAGGAAATTCGCTGCAAAATTACAAAAATTCTTGCACATATGCAAATTTTTTTGTAACTTTGCGCGATTTTTTTATTGATTGCACTCTATGATTAATAGAACGATGGTGCGCACACGCGTTATTCAGACGCTGTTCGCATACTACAAAGACCCGGGTAAAACCCTTCTGACGGCGCGCAAAGAATTGCGCAAGAGTTTTGCTGACACGTATGATTTATATTTTGTGCTCCTTGATTTTGTCAATGAGTTGACGGCGTATGCCCAGCAACAGTTGGAAGAGAATGCTGCACGCGCGCGTGCTACGCACTCGGATTGGAAACCCAACCGTCGGTTGGTGGAGAACCGCTTGGCGCAGCAGATCTTCGAGAATCGTGCTTTACGTGCGCATATACAGGAGCAGCACCTGGCATGGGACAGCGGCATGCCGGCGGTCGCAGAAATCTATCGCCGTTTGACGGAGAGTGATTTCTATCGCGCATACATGGAGGCGGAGACCTGTTCGTACGAAGATGACAAGCGTATCTGGCGGCAGATTTACCAGCATCTGATGGCGGAGAGTGAGATTCTACGCGATGCGTTGGACGAGATGGAGGTGGTGCTCGATAAATCGAATTGGACCACCGATGCGGATATCGTCATCAGTTATATCATCAAGACCATCAAGCGTTTCCAACCGGATAGTACGTCGGATACGCCGCTGCTGGAGATGTTCGATAACGAGGAAGAACTGAGTTTTGCCATGACGCTGCTGGAGAAAGCGCTGGAGGGACACGAGCAGTACGAACAACTGATCAACACCCACCTCAAAGGATGGGACGCCGAGCGTATCGCGTACATGGACCGTATCATTCTGGAGGTAGCTCTGGCAGAGATCCTCACTTTCGAAGAGATCGCCCTCACCGTTTCGATGAACGAATATATCGAGTTGGCCAAAGAGTACTCGGGTGACAAGAGTTACATGTTCATCAACGGTATCCTGACCGAGATCCTGCGCGACCTCAAACAAAGCGGAGACTGCTTCAAGGCGCTGGCCGTAAAGTAAAGAATGAAAGAATGAAAGTTTAAAGTTTAAAGATTATAGTACTATGTTAAATTTGATTTTTTTGCAAGATGCAGCAGAGACTGCACAACAAGGTAACAGTTGGTCCTTCTGGGTCATGATGATCCTGATCTTCGTAGTTTTCTATTTCTTCATGATCCGTCCGCAGACGAAGCGTCAGAAAGAGCTTCAGAAACAACGCGAGGCGATGAAGAAAGGGGACAAAGTGGTAACCGCCGGTGGTATCTACGGTGAGATCAAAGAGGTGCAGGACGCTGCTTTTATCATCACGATTGCCAAAGATGTAACCATCAAAGTGAGCAAAGAGAGTGTCTTCGCTGACGCCGCTGACGCACAGCAAGAGGCAGAGAAGAAGTAAAGAGTGAAAGAGTGAAGAGGGATATCCTGACATTCCTGTTATTCGTAGCCTTAGCTGCGATGATATGGTACGGGCATGCGATGCAGTCGGTCCGTAACACCCATGTACCGGTACTGATCCAGTACACCGGCAAACCCGGTACGATCGGTTTGGAAGGCAAAGGACTTCCGGACACGGTGCTGATCGAGGTAAGGGACGCGGGGGCACGACTGAACGCCTATCATCGTGAACCCCTGCACCTGACCATCGACCTGCATGCGTACATACACGGGGAGAAAGGAACGATACATATTCCATCCGATGCGTTGCGACGCAGTATCAGTGATCTGTTACAAGGAACGAGTAGTCTGATAGAGACCTCGCCGAGTGAGATCATCTGTCCGTATTTCACGGAGCAGGAGAAGAGTATTCCTATCGCTTTTGCGGGAGAGATCCTACCGGCCGCTGAGTACCAGATGGTGGAGCAACCGCTTATCCGGCCACTCAAAACCAAACTGTACGGCAAAGAGGAACAACTGGTATCAATCGATACCCTATTCACTGAACCGGTCGTCTTGCAAGACCTATGCGACACCACGCAAGTACGCATCGCCTTAGCTGTACCGCAAGGCATGCGGGCCGAGACCGACAGCATCCGTATGCGTATCGTTACCGAGCGTTTTACGGAGAAGAAGATGATCGTACCGCTGCAAGTGGTCGGTGCACCGGAGGGTTACACGATCCGTCTCTTCCCCAGCGAAGTAGAGGTCAACGTACGCGTAGGAATGAGTCATTTCGCGCAGGTGCAGGCCAGCGACATACGCGCCGTGTGTACGTACTTGCCGGAACGCAAAGATAAACTGGATGTAGAGATACGCTACTCGAATCCGTATATAACCGCTGCCTGGGCCTTCCCCGGCGTAGTGGAGTTTTTATTAGTGGAGCAATAATGAGAAAGATACAAATGGTGGATCTGCAGACGCAGTACGCCAAGATCAAAGAAGATATCGATGCCGGCATCGCGGAGGTGATCAACAGTGCCGCGTTCATCAAGGGACCCAAAGTGGCGGCGTTTCAGGAGCACCTGGAAGCTTACACGGGTGCCAAACATGTAATTAACGTCGGTAACGGCACGGATGCCTTACAGATAGCGCTGATGGGTCTGGGGCTCAAAGCCGGAGATGAAGTGATTACCCCCACTTTTACCTTCATCGCGACAGCAGAGGTGGTAGCGCTCTTAGGTTTGACACCGGTGGTGGTAGATGTGGACTGGAACACGATGAACATGGATATCGAGTCCGTCCGTCGGGCCATCACGCCGCGCACCAAAGCGATTGTACCGGTGCACTTGTTCGGCCAATGCGCGAACATGGAAGCCATCATGGCGCTGGCAGAGGAGCATCATCTGTATGTAGTGGAAGATGCATGCCAGGCAATCGGTGCCAAGTACACTTTCTCCAATGGAGAAACCAAACAAGCCGGTACGATCGGACATATCGGTTGTACCTCTTTCTTTCCGTCCAAGAACCTGGGATGCTACGGTGACGGCGGAGCTATCTTCACCAACGATGATGCGTTGGCCGATAAGATGCGGGCGATAGCGAACCACGGCTGTCATATCCGTTACCATCATGACGAGATAGGCGTGAACAGTCGTTTGGACTCGATCCAAGCGGCAGTACTGGATGCCAAGTTACCGCACTTGGATGAGTATATCGCTGCGCGTCAGCAAGCCGCAGCATATTACGACAAGGCTTTCGCTAACAACGACAAACTGTTGATTCCGGGTCATGAACCCCACTCTACGCATGTGTTTCATCAATATACGCTGCGCGTGGTAGGTGCTGACCGCGACAAGTTACGCGAAGGTCTGGCGGAACGCGGTATACCGGCGATGATATACTACCCTGTACCGCTGCATCAACAGAAAGCGTACCTCGATCCGCGTTACAAAGACGGTGATTTCCCCGTAGCGGAGAAACTCGCTGCATGCGTACTGTCGCTACCGATGCATACGGAGTTGGATGAGGAACAACTGGCATTTATCACTTCCAATGTACTGGAACTAATTCAATAATTATGCAAAAAGTCGGATTACAACAAAACCTGACGCAGACAACAAAGTTGTCGCCTACTCAGATACAGGTCATTCGTATGCTCGAGCTGCCTTCCATCGAGCTCAATCAGCGTATCAATGAGGAGTTGCAGGATAACCCGGCTTTGGAGGAAGGACGCGATGAGAGTTTGGCGCAGGAGCAGATGAACGGCATCGAGGATGAGTTCGATGATAATTACATGCCCGATGACGGGTACGAAGAAGGTCGTCAACGCGATCCGCTGCAGAACGAGGACTTTAACTACGAGCAGTATGTATCGGACGATGAGACACCGAGTTATATGCTGCACCAACCCTATAGTCCGGTGGATGAAGACCGTCGCGAAGTACCGATCATCGGTGGTAGCAGTCTGATAGAAGAACTCAAATCGCAGGTGTACCTCACTGACATGACCAAACCGCAGCGACACATCGCCAAATGGGTATTGGGTAATATCGACGATGACGGGTACCTTCGGCGTACGACAGAACAACTGGTGGATGACCTCATGTTCCAAGAGCAGTTGAGTGTGACGGACGAAGAGATGGAGACGATCGTGAAGCAGATCAAACAGTTTGACCCTCCCGGAATCGCATCGGCGAACCTACAGGAGTGCTTACTCAAACAACTGGAGGTCAAGACCCCGCAGACAGAGTCCGTACAACTGGCCCATACGATCCTCAAGGACTATTTTGAAGCCTTCTCCAAGCATTGGTACGATAAGATCAAACAACGCTTGGGATGCACCGATGAGCAGTTCCAGAGTGCAGTGCAGGAGATCGTGCATCTCAATCAAAAACCCGCGAATGCCTTCACCGGTAATGTGTACGAGACCCAACGGGAGACCATCATTCCGGACTTCAGTATTGAGGAACGGGATGAAGAGTTATTCGTGGTGCTGCACACCGGTGACATCCCCGAACTACATGTGAGCCGAGAGTACAATGATATGCTGAGCGAATACAGCAGCATGCCGCAGAACGCCGAGACCAAACAGGCTACGCAGTTCATCAAGCAGAAGATCGATGCCGCCCGATGGTTTATCGATGCCATCCAACAACGCAACGACACCCTCATGCGCACCATGACTGCCATCCTCAAGTTCCAATACGATTTCTTCCTGGACGGCGAAGAGACCAGTCTTAAACCTATGGTACTGCAAGATATCGCGGACCGTACGGGTTTCGATGTGTCCACTATCTCGCGAGTGAGTAACAGCAAGTATGTGCAGACGCGTTTTGGTACCTACCCCCTCAAGTATTTCTTCTCGGAGAGTATGACCAATGCCGAAGGAGATGAAGTATCGACGCGGGAGATTAAGAAGATCATGCTCGAACTGATTGCGGCGGAAGATAAACACCACCCGCTCAATGATGACCAATTGGCGGAACTGATGGGTCAACACGGATATCCGATTGCCCGTCGTACGATCGCCAAATACCGCGACCTGTTCAATATCCCTGTAGCCCGTATGCGCAAGACCGTATGAATCGATTCGCAGACATAGTATCCCGCGTGCTGAGTGTAGTACTCTACCCGCTTTTTATCCCCACCTACGGGATGATACTTTTCTGCTGCGCCTACTCGATCCATGTGTTACCGCTACCGCTTGTATGGTCACTCGTCGCCGTCATCGGGACGTTCCTACTCACCTGTCTCTTACCCCTCACCGCCATCTGGATCATGATCCGTCGCGGACTAGTGGCGGATATTCAGATCGCCAATGCGTCCGAACGAACGATGCCGTATATCTATACGATCTTCGGTTTCGGCTGCTGGGCGTACCTCGTGATTGCTGTACTCAAAGCACCCCTTTTCTTGGGTTTCGTAGCGATCGGTGCCACGATAGCGATCACACTTATTGCTATTATTAATCGTTTCTGGAAGATCAGCGCGCACCTGACGGGCATGGGAGGACTCTTCGGAGGACTACTAAGTTACTGTCTCTTTATCTGCGCTACGCCTACTTGGGGCACTATCCTCGGATGGCTCGCGCTATCCTGGGTTCTCATGTACGCGCGCCTGCACTTAGACGCACACACCCCTGCACAAGTATGCGCAGGGTGGCTATTGGGTATAACCAGCACTTTTGTTCCCTATTGTATCTTCGTTTATGCGTAATCGGATCCGTACATATTGGCTCTGTTTGTTGTTAATCTGCACCGGTCTGCAGGCACAGACGCTGAGCGAGGACGCCCGTATATCGTTACTCACCTGTACGCCGGGTGAAGAACTGTACGCGCGATACGGACATACGGCGATACGCATCCAAGACCCGGAGAAACAACTCGATATCGTCTTCAATTACGGGATCTTCGATTTCAATACCGACCATTTCTACTGGAAATTTGTGAAAGGAGAGACCTGGTACGAACTGGGAGCATCGTCCTATCGCTGGTTTATGCGCGAGTATGACGCTACCAACCGACCGGTGTATGAACAGGTACTGAATTTCAATGCAGAGCAACAACAAGCCCTTTGGCAAGCACTCTTAGCGAACTACGAACCGCAGAATAGGAAGTACCTCTATAACTTCGTCTTCGATAACTGCGCTACCCGACCGTATGTGCTGATTAGTAAGGTCTTAGGCGATACGATCCATTCGGATTATACAGGTTATACCGGTACCACCTACCGTTCGTTTATCCGTCATTACACGGGTGCGCTCTCATGGGAGAATGCCGGCATCAACCTACTCTTTGGTCCTAAAGCCGACCGACCCATGACATCGAAACAACGACTCTTCTTACCCGAAGAACTGATGTGGTTCTTCGCGCAGGCGCATCGCCAAGACGGTACACCGCTGATGCGTGAGAACAATATAGCACCCTTCACGGTCGCGTCCACTCCTTGGTACGCATCCTGGCCGTTCGGTTTAGTACTATACGCACTGATCGTAGCCCTCATCAGTTACTACGACCGCCGTCGCGGTAAATGGTCATGGGGACTCGAACTGGCAGTAGGAATACCCTACCTCCTGCTGCTGGTCATCGTATGCTTTTTAACTTTCTTCTCGCTTCATCCGTTAGTAGGGTTCGGATGGCGTTTACTCATTATTCCTGCTACTCATTTATGCGCAAGACTCATCTATATAGTACGCTGATACTCAG
>Ga0265298_10006305_pt1 | contig 14688 bp, 7 predicted proteins | sample AusTroGonzalo_MG_3_FD_193486 | JGI IMG/M metagenome (GOLD analysis project Ga0265298, IMG submission 193486) | Bovine rumen microbial communities from tropical cattle in Woodstock, Queensland, Australia - Gonzalo_01 | ecosystem: Host-associated > Mammals > Digestive system > Stomach > Rumen ... | reverse complement strand
CGTTCATCGTACTGGCAGTCATCTTCTGCCTCGGCGGTGCCAGCATTCGCAGCTTCGCCTTCGCCATGATTCTGGGTGTCGTATTCGGTACAATGTCTTCTATCTTCGTGGCAGCTCCCACAGCTTACTTGATCAGGAAGAAGACCATCGTGGAGGACGTTCCCGAGAAGAAGTAAGGAGCACAGAAATGCTTTTTTACCTTTTTTATAACGAGAGCCGCAGCACTGCCATTCAGCGCTGCGGCTCTTTTTTTGCCCGCCACCTTGGACTTCACCCGACACAAAACTTGCAGTTTTAACAAATAATTATGCGTTTTTTGTTGTTGTTTGTGTAAATTTACGTATCTTTGCGCGATTTTGCGCGTGTATGTAACATCCTCAAAATCGGAAACAAACTCTAAAACAAAAAGACAATGAAAAATTTCAAACTCGCGGCGCTTGCACTGGCTCTTCTGCTCTGCCTGCCAATGGGCGCGCAAAACATCAAACTGAAAGGCATCGGCCACAACAACCGCTACGACGACGGCGACCAGATGAAATCGACCTATGTGGGGTGGAACTCCGAACTGGGGAAGGCCGTCTTTATCGTCGATAACGGCATCTACAAGATGGACTGGAACGGGACATCGCTCTCTACGCCGGAAAAAGAACCCGCAGTTGTTGCCTCCGAAGTGCGGGCTGACAACGACAAACAGCTATGGGCCACAAACTTCAACCTTATGTATGGCAACAGCGGAGCCGTATACGTTAACGGCAAACTCATGACGGTGATGTCGCGCGACGAGCAATCGACCACCGACGATGAACTCTTTGCCGTACGCATTTGGGACGCCACCACGGGCGACCTCCTCTCGTCGGAAATCAAGCCGAAGAGTGCCACTCTGGAGAGCGCAGGCATGTGCTACAACCCCAAGGATGGCAAGGTCTATGGACTTTTCTACATGACGGGGCAAAGCCTGCCCGATGAAATCACCTCCGACCCCGACTACTTCGAGGATCAGGATGCCGACATGACCGACGGCGACGCAGGCTACTGCCTCTGCACCCTCGATGTGGCCACCATGAAAGTCACGCCCATCACACCCGGACTCTACTATTATAACTTCGTCACCTTCGCTATCAACAGCGAGGGACGCGCCTTTGCCTTGACCAGCGGCGGCGCAAACGGCACCATCGACGAAGAGGGCAAGATGCGCAACATAGACAATGAACTAACAGGCGCACAGCTCTGGGAATTCGACCTCACGACAGGTCTCCTGAAAACCAAAGCCGTGGAGAAATTCGATGACGACGGCGAACCATACACCGACCAGGAGCCTCTCGTGCCTGCCACAGGCTACTGCTCGCAATACCGCCGCCAAGCCGCCTGCTTCGCAGCAAGCAACCCCGACAAGATGTACTGGGTGGGTTACTACAACAGTGGAAAAGGCATCAACGATTGGGGTTCGTGGAGTTCGCTCTCCGACAAGGAATGGCGCACCAACGGCAAGTACGACACCGCCCTCTACGAAATTGATGTCAACACAGGCCAGACAACACGTCTCGCCAAGATAGACAACCGTTGGATATTCTCTGCCCTCTGGATTGACGGCGACGACGCGAGCGATGGCAGCGACATCGACCTGAACGACAAGGAGACAGCCAACGATGCTTATATCGCTCTCTCAACAGCCGACAACGGCGGCATCTGGCAGAAAGTGGAGAAAGGGCAGCAATATACCTACTACCTGGAACCTGCCATTGGCTGGCAAGTACACAGCGTGACGTTCAACAACCAAGACATTACCGACCAGCTTACAGAGACAGGCACCATTACCACGCCAGTCATCAGCACTGAACGCTCCACGCTCTTCGTCACCTTCGAACTGATCGACCCCGATGCGATAGACAGCCCGAAGAAGTCAGCAAGCGAGGTGAGAATCCTCGGCAAAGAAGGCGGCATCAGCGTCCAGAACGCCAAAGTCGGCGACATGCTTCACATCTATTCCTCCGACGGCCGTCTGCTGCAGTCGCAGAAACTCGTATCTGACAAGGCCGACATCAACCTCGACAGCAAAAACCTCTACATCATCAAGGTTGCAGACAAAGTGCTGAAAGTACGCATATAATTATATAATGTATAGATTCAAGATAACCAAACAAATAACAATATGAGAAAACTTACATTTATATTTGCCGCATTGCTCTCCCTATCGTGGGGAACAATGAAGGCGCAGCAAGCTCTACCGTATAGTTACGGGTTTGAGGATTATAACCTCGCAACTGATGGGTGGACAAAGTATTTTGGCACATCACTTTCAAAAAACAACAATGAGTGTGCAATCGTTGGAGAAGCTAAGAAAACAGGCAGCTACGGCTTTCGTTTTTCGTCTTACCAGACAAGTGGTGCCAATGCTCAGTATCTTATCTCCCCTGAGTTAAATGCTCCCAATGGCGTTAATGTATCCTTTTATTACAAAGTCAGTAATGCCAGCGGCACCGAGAAGTTTAAGGTAGGATACTCAACAACTGATACTGATGTTTCCAATTTTACCTTTGGTGAAGAGATTTCAACTAATAGTACGGGGTGGCTGCAATACGAAAACAGCTTCCCTGCTGGTACAAAGTATGTGGCAATCTATTATTATGCCAACTACCAGTATCGTCTTTATGTTGATGATTTCAGCTTCACGTCTATGGCTTCTGGTCCAGCTTTGGCTGTTGCCGATGGTTCCACCACAATTAGTAGTGGCTACAACTACAACTTTGGCCTTACCACAGCAGGGGATACTCACTATTTTATCCTGAGCAATCCTGGAACTGAAAGTATCACGCTGAATATCGAAGCCACTAATGGTTTTGGTGTAAGCAACTCAAGTTTGACTCTCGAAGCTAAAGGCTCGTCACTTTTGACAGTCACAATGGCAGATGCTACTGCTTCTGGTACTGTGACAATTACTCCAACAGCTTCAGAGGTTGATCCTTTTGTTATCAACGTAAGCGGAACTATCCGTGATGCTAATAAGGTTTATCTTGACTTTGCCGATGGTCAGATTCCTGACGGTTGGACATCAGTTGCTATTGGTAGCTATGCTTCAAGCTATGGCTCTGCTTGGGCTGCTTCAACAGGCTATGTCAGTCAGTCTGGCAGCAGCAGTAGTTATGAGTGGGCTTTCACTTCTCCCCTTTTGACATTTGCCAAGGACGAACTGATTGCTTTTGAGACAGAAAAATACAGCTCATCTACTTACTACAATCCTTCTATCAAGGTAGAATACTCGCTGGATGGCACATCTTGGACGACAATCGGTTCTGCATATACTGACGATGTCGCTGATGCGTGGACATCACGCAGCGTAACGATTCCTGTTGAAGGAGTGAAGTACATCCGTTTCTCTGGCTGGTATGTGAAATTGCGCAACATTTACGGTGGTCAACTTCCCAATGGTGCCAACTTCGCAATTGACACTGACGGTACCACCCAGAGTCTCGGCGTAGCAGCCATCGGCGGTATCGCAGAGAAAACTTTCACAATTACCAACAGCGGTAATGCTGCACTGCCTGTGACCTTTACTGATGACACAGACTTCTATGTAGCTAAGACTATCAAATTCACTAAGCCTACTGGATGGAATGGCGTTAACCTTTATGTGTGGGATTCGTCCAACAACGCCATTAACGGTGCATGGCCTGGCAATGCCATAACCACTCATGCCACCAATGATTTCAGCCAGGAGGTTTATACGGCCACATTGCCAAAGGGTGCCACGGGTATCATCTTCAGTGACAATGGCAACAATCAGACTTCCGATATCAGCACTGAAGGCTTTAAGGATATTATAGGCTACTACCTTAATGGTACTACTCCTACACAATGGCAGAACGACAACTTCAGTGTTCCCGCCAAGAACGGTTCTACTAATGGTTCTGCCAGCTTCACCGTCAGAATGGCTACCGCAACTACGGGTGCTAAGAGCGGCAACATCGAGCTCGCTTTCGATGCCCTCAACGCTACGAGCTTCACGATTCCTGTTAGCGGTGTGGTGATGCCCGCAGGTGCAGATGTCGTTGACTTCAATACGGCCATTCCCAGCACTTGGGAAAATCAGGACAACGGATGGAGTATCTACAACAATGAGGCTGCCAAGTGTAATGGCAAGAAGAATCTGACAACTCAGAAGCTCGACTTCAGTAATGATGAGAATCCATTCTTCGTAATGATGGTGAAAGCTTCAGACAGCGGCAATGGTGATTACGTGACCGTAGAGGGTTCTGCCGACAACGGAACCACCTGGACTGCTTTCGAAAAGAAAACCTATTCTTATCCCACTGACTTCGGAGCTTCTACAGCAGACTATTCTACTATTATAGTCAACATTCCCAACACCGTCAACAAACTCCGCTTCAATGGCTATTATGTGCTTATTGACCAGATTGTTGGTTTGAAATATTCTAACAATGACCCGAAGATGGGCATCTACACTGATGCTGAGTGCAACACCGCCGTGGCTAATGCCAGTGTAACAGAGACTAAGGGCTTTGTTACGGAGGCTCCCGCCGCTATTACTTATTATATTAAGAATGTCGGTACGGGTACCATGAACCTCACGTTGGCTGACAACGTCACAGGCATGACCGCAGCCCTCGGTGCTACCGAACTCACCGCTGGCCAGAGCACATCTCTGACTATTACCAAGGATGAAACGAAGGGCTTCTTCGGTGGCGACGCTGTCGTAACAGCTGAAGGACTCGGCACGTTCACTGTCAGTGTCACCGGCGTTTTGGTTGATGAGGATAAGCTTGACCTCGACTTCACCACCGCTGACATTCCCGCAACATGGACGAAGAACGACTGGTCGAAGAACAGCAACGGCTATGCAGAGATTGGCTATAAATCAACTCCTGTGGCTATGGAGTCCACTACCCTCATTGCTACCGCAGGCGAGACGCTGGTTGTTCTGGCAAAGAACACTTACAACTCCAGCAGCTACACCTTTGGTGTGAAGTACAAGAGTGCTAATGATGCTAACGCTGAGTGGCAAGACTTGATTCCCGCTGCCAACATCTATAGCTCTGACTTCCAGATGCTGCACGGCACAATTGCTGAGACCGGCAACTACCTGCTACAGTTCAACGGTAACTACGCACAAATTCAGCGCATCTACGGTCTCTCTAAGCCCGACGCTCCTGAGATGGTAATCTATGATGGGGAGGCTGTTGCTGGCGCTTCTCATAGCTTCGGCAAGGTGACCGATGAGAACGATGCCACCTGGACACTGACCGTGAAGAACGAGGGTGAAACCACTCTGACTGGTCTGGCTGTTGCACTCACTGGCGACAATGCCGACCACTACACTGCAATCATTGAGGAGAACAAGACGGAGCTGGCCAAAAACGAAACAGCTACCATCACTGTTACCCAGCTGAAAGACAACCTCGGTGCTCACAGCGCTACGCTGACCATCTCCGCTGAAGGTCTCGACAGCAAGGAGATTGCCCTGAGCGGTACTACTGTTGACCACACCATACTTAATGTGGACTTCGACACTTCGAGCGCATGGCCCGCAGAGGTTCTGCAACACGGTGCAAACTGGAGTGTTTACTATTCTTCTTATAGTAATTATGGTTGGGCTCAGCAGACCAGTTCTTCCACTGTTTCTTCGCTGATTCTTACTCCACTTACAATTAACGCATCTACCGACAAACTGAAGTTTGGTGCATGGAAATATTCTGGTTCGGGTAGCTATCATGAGCTGAACGTCCGTTATACTACCGATGGTGGTATAACATGGAATGACTATGATTGGAACAACTATGATTGGAGTTCAGAGCAGACCCTCAGACAGCAACTCACTACTTCTGAAAAGGAATTTGAGATTACTGGCATCCCCGCAGGTACTGTTGCATTCGACTTCTATGGCAAGTATGTTAGACTGGACAACATCACAGGCGACATGAAGGTGGCTCAGGCTCCTCTGGTAACCTTCACTGAGACAGCAAACAACATTGATGGTGCCAACCTGAAGGCTGATGCTACGGCTACTTACACGCTGGCTAACAATGGTAATGCTGACTATGTGGCTACTGTTGCTACGACAAACGTTACTGCAGAAGTTGCTGGCGACGACGTGACCTTCGCAGAGAACACGCTGACCGTTCCTGCTGGCAAGACCGCTACCATCACTGTGACGATGGCCTTTGCTGCTCCTTACGGAGAAAAGACTGGCAACCTGTCAATTACTTCTGAGAGCTGGGTGGGCGACATCGCAGCCGAATACGCCGCTACTCTCGTAGACCCGACGAACTTCGTTGAGGACTTTGCTGATGGCAAGCCTGCTGGCTGGTACAACGGTGGCTGGACTATCTCTGGCGGTGATGCCCACATCTGGGCTGGTACTGCCAAGGAACTGATTACAGAGAAACTCGGTGTAGAGGAAGGCAAGAACGTGCTGAGCTTCGACGCTAAGGTTTCCAACGGCAGCGACGAGCAGACACTGAATGTCTACACCTCTACCGACCGTGAGACATGGAGCGAAACCCAGGCCTTCACGCTGACCAGCGAGGTTCAGAACTTCAAGCTCACAGCTCTTGCTGCTGACAGCTACGTGAAGTTCGAGGCATCAAATGCCGTTATCGATAACCTGACAGGTGTGAAGAAGCTTGCTCTGCCTGCTCACGACCTGTATGAGGTGAGCCACACAATGGCTGCTACTGGAATCCCTGGTGCTTCTTACACTGCCTCGATGACTGCTGTTTCGCTTGTTGCTAACGAGACGATGATTGCTGAACTGTGGCTGAAGAAGGGAGACAACTACACTAAGGTGGCTTCTCTGGAGAATGAGGCTATGACTGTCGACATCAGTAAGACCTTCACATTAACTGGCAGCCTGCCCAACGAAGAAGGTGAGTATAAGATGTGGATTACTATTAAGAACAGCGACAACTCAGCTTTTATCAACACACCGGAAATTGACTTCACTTTGGCTCACACCACTTCACTGGCTATCAGCAACTTCGAAAACGCTCCTGCTGTTCAGGCCAATGACAACAATGAGTACGAAGGCACATTCACCGTTACTGTGGAGAACACTGGTTCGAAGCCTCTGGCTGCTAACGAGATTAGCGTAAGCCTCATCAACAATGCCGATGCCGAGGGCGTATTCACTAAGTCTTTGGCTGGTATGCTTTTCGTGGAAACTTCGAATGGTACTGTAGATATTGCTACTGATGCAAAACTTGGTGTATGGATGTGGGGTGCTTCTGCTGGTGAGTGGGCTGAGTTCACTAAGGTTCGCGACGGCTTCTGGTGCGTTGACCTGAAGGACAATACTGGCTACATCATCGTACGTCAGGATCCTGAAAAAGACTTCAGCCTTGATGACTGCTGGAACAAGACTGGCGACATTGCATTTGCCGATGGTAATCTGAGATCGTTCACAAACTGGGGTGAAGGCAAAGACATGATCTTCAATGCTGCTACGTTCGCCCTGACTAACGGTCAGACGATACCTGTGAACGTGACTGTCTCTGGCACGCTGACTGACGGTGAGGACGCTAGCATCTCATACAAGGCCAAAGAGAACGTGGGCGATACATACTATGGTGGCAACAACCCCTTGTCGCGCAGCTTGTTTGTTACCGCTGCTCCCGTCATCGTACTTGATGAAACCGTAGGTACTATCGCCTCCACTGGCTCTAACCGTAAGGTGACGTTGGCACGCACATTCGTTAAGGGTTGGAACACCGTTTGTCTGCCGTTTGCTATCAACGACGTTGAAGCGTTCTTCGGCGAAGATGCCAAAGCATACGAATTTACTGATTATACTACAAATGGCGAGTTAAGCTTCTCCACCGTTACCGAGCTTTCTGCAAGCTATCCTTACGTTGTCTATGTGCCGGAAGCTATCACCGAACCCATGACGTTGCAAAACATCACCATAAGTAGCTCCGACAACAATGGCCTCTATCGTGCTTCCAATAACGTCAAGTTCCAGGGCACCTACGCTCCTATTGCTGCCGGCGAATGGGGTGCAAGCGGTGTTGTCTATGGTTTGACTCCCGAGGGCAGGATAGCTAAGGCTAGTGCAACAGCTAGCATTAAGGGCTTCCGTGCTTACTTCGACATTCCTGCTGGTACTGAGATTAAGGCTATCAGCTTCGATGACATCGAAGACACTATCAGCCTCATCCAGACCGACGCAGAGGAGAATGATGCTATCTACAACCTCGCTGGTCAGCGCGTCCAGAAGATGCAAAAGGGTATCAACATTATTAACGGCAAAAAGATTTTGAAGTAATATGAAAAAGACATATATTCAACCTCAGACCATAGTTGAGCTGGCACAGTGTGAGATGCTGATTGCCGAAAGCATGCTCAACATCAACAACGGTGACTCCCAGAGCATCACGGTCACAGATGAAGAGTACGACGGAGAGTTCTCCGCCAAGGAATACTCCTTCGGCGATGACTTCTAAATGAAGTCCCGAAGACTACAAACGACAATCCCGCGCCACTCGCCAAGAGTAACGCGGGATTGTTTTTTCTTTTCTCAACACGAAATGAAGAAAGAAGAGAGATTTCTTTCAACCTTCAACTTCCAACTTTCAACTTTATTTCGTACCTTTGCAGCCAAAGAGACAAAATTTATTGAAAAATGCAGGTAGAATTTAATCGTGCCAAACACGTTTTCCATTCAGATGTTTTCGAGGAAATCATCAAGGACACGATTCGCTTCTTCAATGGGACACCTGTTCATCGGCTACCACCGCCAGAGAACTTCGTCGGAGCAGGGGTATATGCGCTTTACTACATCGGCAAGAATCCGCTGTACAAATACCTATACGAGGCTAACCGCATCAGTTTCGAGCGACCCATTTATGTTGGAAAGGCCGTTCCGCGTGGCTGGCGACAGGCTCGTCTTCAGCAAGCTTCCAATGAACTTTACACACGACTCAATGACCACAAGAACAGCATCATTCAGACAAAAAACTTGCGCCTCGACGACTTCCACTGCCGATTCATAATACTTGAAGATGATGCCGCCGATATGATTGGCACGGTCGAGGCATCGCTGATTCGTCAATACAAGCCGATATGGAACAGCTGTATCGACGGCTTTGGCAACCACGACCCAGGCAATGGCCGATACGACCAAGCAAAGTCTGACTGGGACATCCTGCATCCTGGCAGGTATTGGGCTGAACGACTAAAAGGTAAGCACCCCACCCAAAAGGAAATCAAAGAAAAAGCCTTAGCATATTACAGCGACAAGAAATGAACAGCATCGAGATATTTTCTGGCGCAGGCGGTCTTGCCAAAGGATTGGAACTGGCGGGGACGATGCATCAAGCTTTCATAGAAAAGAATGCTGATGCCTGCAACACCTTGCGCATGAACTACAACAATGACATCGTCTTTCAAGGTGATGTCCGTGACTTCTCGTTTGCCGACTACAAGAACAGACGTGTTGACATTATCGCTGGCGGCCCGCCTTGCCAACCATTCTCGCTGGGTGGCAAAGCCAAAGGTTACGACGACGAACGCAACATGTTCCCCGCTGCCATATCAGCCATCCGTACTTTGATGCCAAAAGCCTTCATCTTTGAGAATGTCAAAGGGCTTCTACGCAACTCTTTCGCTGAATACTTCCGCTTCATCATCCTGCAACTCACCTATCCCGAAGTGCAGTTCAAGTCCGAAGACTGGCGGGAGAACCTTGCCCTATTGCAAAACATAGACAAAAGAAAAAGCCATGAGGGGATGACATACGATGTCACATACAAGCTCATCAATGCAGCCGACTATGGCGTGCCGCAGAAACGCGAGCGTGTTATCATTGTTGGCTTTCGCAATGACCTCAATGTCAAATGGTCGTTCCCAAAGCAGACACACAGCGAGGATGCACTGCGATGGGACAAATATGTGACTGGGGACTATTGGAAACGCCACAACATCGACAATCCCGAAAAGAAAGAAGTTTGCAAAACCATCCGCACCCAACTCTTGGAACGCTACGGTTTTTGGCCACCCGAACTGAAGCCCTGGAAGACCATACGCGATGCCTTCGAAGGACTTGGCGAGCCTAACGGACACGGAGAACATTGTTTCCGCAAAGGAGCGAAAGCCTACCAGGGTCACACAGGCAGCGATATGGACGAGCCTTCGAAGACCATCAAGGCAGGCGACCACGGTGTCCCTGGAGGAGAAAACACCGTTCGGCTTTCCGATGGCTCAATTCGCTATCTCTCTGTCCTTGAAGCCAAACGCATACAAACTTTCCCCGATGACTACATCATCACTGGCGCATGGGGAGAAGCAATGCGCCAGTTGGGCAATGCTGTCCCTGTACATCTTGCCCACATCGTCGGAGAATCGGTGGTTAAAGTACTCAAGGCGGCGAATAGTTGCACTTCTTAACAAGAAAACCAATTCATATAACAACACAACACCATGAGTCCAAATGAGCTCAATGAACTGCTGAAGCAGACGGTGGGGCACCTTACGGAACCCGACGAGATGTATGGCCTTTTCTATGAAATGGTTGACGGAGACCCGCTTCCTTCCGGGCCGGCATTGGCAGAGACAATAGACCTTTGCCGAGCCATCCTGTTCCCGGGCTTTTATGGAAAGTCCACGTTGAACAGCAAGACACTTCCCTATCACATAGGCGTCTGCCTGGATCGCCTCAGTCACCTGCTCACGCAGCAAGTCATGGCAGGGCTTTGTTTCCAAAGAGGCAAGGAGCAAGAGGCGAGCAGCAAGGAGCAGAAGATAAGGTGCGAACTAACAGAGAAGGCACAAAACATTGTGGCGGAGTTTGTGAAGCGCCTGCCGGAACTGCGCCGCGTCCTTGCCACGGACGTTGAGGCAGCCTACAACGGCGACCCGGCTGCTGAGTCCTACGGCGAGATTATCAGCTGCTACCCCGTCATCAAAGCCATCAGCAGCTACCGAATCGCCCATGAGCTTCTGGTGCTTGGCGTGCCACTCATCCCCCGCATCATCACAGAGATGGCGCACAGCGAGACAGGCATCGACATCCATCCGGAGGCAAAGATAGGCCACCATTTCACCATCGACCACGGCACAGGTGTCGTCATCGGTGCCACCTGCATCATCGGCAACTATGTTAAGCTCTACCAAGGTGTCACGCTCGGAGCAAAGAGCTTCCCCCTGGACGAGAACGGCAACCCCATCAAGGGCATTCCGCGTCATCCCATCCTCGAGGACAACGTCATCATCTACAGTAACGCCACCGTGCTTGGCCGAATCACATTGGCCAAAGGCACTGTCGTCGGCGGCAACGTATGGGTGACGGAGAGCACAGAGCCAGGCGAACAGCTGTTGCAGGCCAAGAAGCGCAAGAGCCACGTGGTTCGCCCCGAAGACTGGGGAGGACTGTGATTGTTCATAGTTCACAGTTAAGAATTAAGAATTAAGAGTTAAGAATTAAGAGTTCATAAATGGAAAATGATAGATGGAACACTCCCGCAAGCAAACAGGGAGAAGAGTTTGAAATGATTGCCAAGACCTTCCAGGGCTTGGAGACAGTGCTGGCGACGGAGCTTATCGAGCTTGGTGCCAACAACATACAAATAGGCAGACGAATGGTGTCGTTCACGGGCGACAAGGAGCTGCTCTACCGTGCCAACTTCCAGCTGCGTACGGCCATCCGCATCCTCATGCCCATCAAGCACTTCCGCGCCACCAGCGCCGATGAGGTTTATGATGCTGTGCAGGAGATTGACTGGACCAACTACCTGACCAACGAAACGACGTTTGCCGTCGATAGCGTGGTATTCAGCACCGAGTTCCGCCACTCGAAGTTCGTGGCCTACAAAGTGAAGGATGCCATCGTTGACCAAATGCGCGAAAAGACTGGCGAACGCCCCAACATCCAGATTACCAACCCCGACCTGCAACTGCACATCCACATCGCAGAGTACGACTGCACGCTCTCCCTCGACACCAGCGGCGAGAGCCTGCACCGTCGCGGCTACAGACAGGAGACCGTGGAGGCTCCGCTGAACGAGGTGCTTGCCGCAGGCATCATCATGCTCACCGGCTGGAAAGGCGAGTGCGACCTCATCGACCCGATGTGCGGCAGCGGCACCATCGCCATCGAAGCCGCCCTCATCGCCCGAGGCATTGCCCCCGGTGTCTATCGCAAGGAGTATGCCTTCGAGAAGTGGCCCGACTTCGACCAGGAGCTCTTCGATGCCATCTATGAGGATGACTCCCGCGAGCACGACTTCGACCACCACATCTACGGCTACGACATCAATCGTAACGCCGTCGCTATTGCTACGACCAACGTCAAGGCGGCTGGCCTGAGCAAGGAAATCACCATTGCACAAAAGGACTTCGCCGACTTCAAGCAGCCACAGGAGAAAGCCATCATCATCACTAACCCGCCCTACGGTGAGCGCATCTCTGCCCCCGACCTTTTGGGTCTCTACAAGATGATAGGCTCGAGGTTCAAGCACGAATTCACGGGCGGCACAGCATGGGTGCTCAGCTACCGCGAGGAGTGTTTCGACCAAATAGGTCTCAAACCGTCGCTCCGCACACCGCTCTTCAATGGCAGCCTCGAATGTGAGCTGCGCAAGTACCAGATGTTCAGCGGAAAGTTCAACGACATGCGTGCCGAAGGCGGCGACATCAAGACCGCCCAAGAGCGCCGCATGATGGCAGACCACAAGCGCTTCAAACAGCATCGCGACTTCAAGGAAAAGCTCGAAGACAACCCGCACGACCGTTTCAAGCGGAAAGAAGACCGCGAGGACATCAGACGCAGCGACCGCCGAGACTTCCGAAGAGAGAACCGCGAGGAAGAACGTCGGGACTTCAAGCGAGGCAACGACAGGAAAACCTTCAAGCGAGGTGATGACTGGAAGGACTTTAAGCGAAGCAACCGCGAAGAGGGCAGACGCGACTTCAAGCGAGACAGCGGGAAGCCCTATTCAAGAAAGAGATAATCGTCTTCACGTCACAAACAAACTTCAATCAAATGAAAACCATAATCCTTCCTCTCCTTATGTTCATACAGGCAGGTTCACTCATGGCTCAGAAGCTCTTCACGCTCGAAGAGCTTAACTTCGGCGGAAAGAACGCTGCACAGTTCTACCCCGAGCGGTGGACGCTGCGCTGGGACGGCGACCGCCTCATCGATGCCGACCAGAAGCCTGCCATCGTCATAGACCGCACCACAGGGAAAACTGTTGAAGGCGAAACCCTCGACCTCGATGCAGACAAGCGCAAGCAACTCAAAGGCGAACTGGAATACTGCAAAGCCTCCGGCGCAGTGGCCTTCCTAAAGGACAATAACCTTTGGGTTGCAACGGCTGACGGAACGGAGCATAAGCTTTCGAGCGACGGCTCACGCGAAATAGTCTATGGGCAGAGCGTACACCGCGACGAGTTCGGCATCCGCAAGGGAACCTTCTGGAGTCCCGACGGGCAGCAGCTCGCTTTCTACCGCATGGATCAAAGCATGGTGGCGGACTACCCACAAGTCAACACCTTCGAGCGCGAGGCGACCCATACCCCCGACAAATACCCTATGGCAGGCATGACCTCGCACAAAGTCACTATCGGCATCTTCTCGCTGCAGACGAAGCAGACCGTCTGGCTCGACCTTGGCGACCCCACCGACCGCTACTTCACCAACATTGCCTGGGCCCCCGACGGAGGGACGCTCTATCTTTATGAAGTCAACCGCGACCAGAACCATACGACGCTCGATGCCTACGACACAGCCACGGGCAAAAAGCTAAAAACGCTCCGCGAGGAACGCTCGGACAAGTACGTCGAGCCACTCCACTCCATCACATTCCTACCCTGGGACAGCACGAAGTTCATCTACTGGAGCTGGAAGGACGGCTACAAACACCTCTACCTTATGGACACAGAAGGCCGCGAGCTCGGTCAGCTGACCAGCGGCAAATGGGTGGTGAAAGAGCTTGTGGGCTTCTGCCCCGCCACAAAGAGCGCCATCATCATCACAAAGGAAGCAGGCGACCTGCAGCGCAACATCTATAGCCTCAACCTCAAGACCAAGAAGCGCACGCTGCTCGACAACGGACGCGGCTGCCACTCCGCAAATCTTTCTGCCGACGGGCGTTACCTCATCGACACTTGGCAGGAACCGACGCTGCCGCGTGCCTGCGCCGTGACCGACACGAAGACCGGCAAGCAGACCTTGCTTCGCACGGCCAAAGACCCGTGGGAAGGCTGGTACCAGCCCATATTCGAGCAAGGCACCATCCTCGCCGCCGATGGCCAGACGACGCTCTACTGGCGCATGGTGAAGCCGATGGACTTCGACCCTTCGAAGAAATACCCGACCGTCATCTATGTCTATGGCGGCCCGCACGCTCACAATGTGGAAGCCTCATGGCACTGGGGTTCCCGCTCTTGGGAGACCTACATGGCACAGAAGGGCTACATCCTCTTCATCCTCGACAACCGTGGCAGCGAAGACAGAGGACGCGACTTCGAGCAAGCCACCTTCCGCCACCTTGGGCAGGAGGAAATGAAAGACCAGATGCAGGGCGTGGAGTATCTGCGTTCGTTGCCCTATGTGGATAGCAACCGGCTCGGCGTACATGGCTGGAGCTTCGGCGGCTTTATGACCACATCGCTGATGCTCAACTACCCCGACGTCTTCAAGGTTGGCGTGGCAGGCGGCCCGGTCATCGACTGGAAGTG
>Ga0265298_10006304_pt1 | contig 14688 bp, 12 predicted proteins | sample AusTroGonzalo_MG_3_FD_193486 | JGI IMG/M metagenome (GOLD analysis project Ga0265298, IMG submission 193486) | Bovine rumen microbial communities from tropical cattle in Woodstock, Queensland, Australia - Gonzalo_01 | ecosystem: Host-associated > Mammals > Digestive system > Stomach > Rumen ... | reverse complement strand
AACCCAGACAGAACTTCTCAACAATGTCGTCGCGGATGCCACGACTGCGGAAATACTGCTTACCGATGGCGATGCCGTCGGGGTCGTTCTTCAGGATGTCCTGGAAATAGTTCTTCGCCCATTCGTTGACAATGAACATCGACTCGCGGTCGCTCTGCTGCTGTTTCTCCTCGTCGGTGAGTTCCTTTTCCTGTATCTCGATATTGTATTTCTTCGCCAACCAGCGCAGGGCCTCAGGATAGGTGATCTGTTCGTGCTTCATCAGGAAATTGATGGCCGTACCACCTTCGCCACAGGCGAAACACTTGCAGATCTGCTTTGAGGGCGACACCATGAACGAAGGTGTCGTATCGTCGTGGAAGGGGCATAGGCCCTTGTAGTTCACACCCGCTTTGCGGAGTGTGACAAACTCGCCCACCACGTCGACAATGTTCGTGGCATCCATGATTTTGTCTATCGTAGCCCTGTCAATCATAATTGGTTTTTAGGACTGCAAAGATAAGCAAAAACATCGAGAAACACAAAAATAAACAAAAATATTTCATTTCTCTTGGAAAATTATACTTGGTTTCAAATATTTTTTGTATTTTTGCAGCATGAACTTAGTTTTACGACGGGATTAAACTTTTTAAAAGTGGTCACGTCTAAGTTGCAGCAGATGTAATCTGACTAATTTATCAACTTTAATTATTAACAATTTAAACAAAAAAGAAAATGAAAAAGTTATTTATGATGATCGCCTTGATGGCTATTCCGTTTGCCATGCAAGCACAGACCAAGTTCCACGACGTAGAGGCCAACGAGGCTACAGGTGCCGTGAAGTGCATTAAGTCGAACATGATGGGTCGTGAGCAGGTTATCAACTTCACCAAGGAAGGTAAGATGGAGAGCAACGGCATTTCTGACGCTAAGTACGACGCTAACGGCTATCTGCAGTCAGCCAAGAGAGAGGCTATGCAGGGTCAGCAGATCGAGATCAAGTATAAGTGGGAGAACGGCCGTATCGCCAGCCAGACCATCAACATGATGGGCAACGACATGGTCATCAAGTATAAGTATAACGATAAGGGTGCTGTTGCTTCTCAGTCTATGGACATGGGCGGTCAGGAGATGGAAACCCCGTACACCGACTATAAGTACGATGCAAAGGGCAACTGGATCAGCCGCAAGAGCTCAATGATGGGCCAGGAGATGGAGCAGACCCGCACAATTGAATACTACGAGTAATGAATCTGACAGAACGTTTTTTAAACTATACCAAATTTGACACGCAGTCGGCTGAAGATGCCGACTGCGTGCCTAGTACGCCCAAACAACTGCTATTTGCAGAATACCTAAGAAAAGAACTTGAGAGCGAAGGCCTCAGCGATGTGGAGCTCGATGAGAAAGGTTATATCTACGCCACGCTGAAGTCGAACATCAAGAAAGAAGTACCCACCATCGGTTTTATCTCGCACTATGATACCAGTCCCGACTGTTCGGGTGCTGATATCAAAGCACGTATTATAGAGAACTACGACGGTGGCGAGATCCTGCTGTCGGAGGGTATCGTCAGCAGTCCCCAGAAATTCCCCGAGTTGTTGCACCACGTCGGCGAAGACCTGATCGTGACGGACGGTCACACGCTCTTAGGTGCCGACGACAAGGCCGGTATCGCAGAGATTGTGCAGGCCATGTGCTATCTGCGCGACCACAAGGACATCAAGCACGGTGACATCCGCATTGCCTTCAATCCCGATGAAGAGATCGGTATGGGTGCCCACCACTTCGACGTGGAGAAGTTCAACTGTGAATGGGCCTATACAATGGATGGCGGTGATGTAGGCGAGTTGGAATTTGAGAATTTCAATGCCGCCAGTGCCAAGATTACCATCAAGGGCATCAGCGTGCACCCAGGCTACGCCAAGGGCAAGATGGTGAACGCCAGTGCCTTAGCCGCAGAACTGGCCATGATGCTGCCCCACGACGAGACACCTGAGACCACAGAGGGTTATCAGGGTTTCTACCACCTGTTGGGCATCGAGAGCCACTGTGAGCAGGCCAAGATGAGCTATATCATCCGCGACCACGACCGCGAGATTTTCGAAGACCGTAAGCATTTCATGCAGCGCTGTGTGGATCAGATGAACGAGAAATACGGCGAGGGAACGGTGACCTGTAAAATCAGGGACCAATATTATAATATGAAAGAGAAGATCGATCCGCAGATGCACGTCATCGACCTGGTGCTGCATGCCATGCAGGATTGTGGTGTCGCCCCGAAGGTGAAGCCCATCCGTGGCGGTACCGACGGTGCCCAGCTCTCTTTCAAGGGGCTCCCCTGCCCCAACATCTTCGCTGGAGGCGTGAATTTCCACGGGCCGTATGAGTTTGTGAGCATACAGTCGATGGAGAAAGCCCTCAAGGTGATCGTAAGAATATGCGAACTGACAGCAGATTATAATGAGTGACATTCCCGCACTGGTTACCGATCTGGCGCTGATCCTGGTAGTAGCAGGTATCGTGACGCTGATTTTCAAGCGACTCAAACAACCTCTTGTATTAGGATACGTCGTAGCCGGCTTCCTGGTAAGTACCCATATGCCCTATACGGCTTCGGTCGTAGACTCAGAGAGCATCCACCTATGGTCAGACCTGGGCGTGATGTTCCTTTTGTTTTCTTTAGGACTGGACTTCTCGTTTAAGAAGATCCTGAAGATGGGTGCCTCGCCGATCATCTCGACGTGCAGCATCATCTTCTGTATGTCGATGCTGGGCATCATCGTTGGCCAGCTATTCGGCTGGAGCAAGATGGACTGCATCTTCCTGGGCGGTATGCTCGCCATGTCTTCGACCACCATTATCTATAAGGCTTTCGACGATTTGGGACTACGACAACAGCAGTTTGCAGGACTCGTGATGTCGGTGCTGATCCTGGAGGATATCCTGGCCATTGTGATGATGGTGCTGCTGAGTGCCATTGCCAGCGGCAAGGACTTAGGTGGTGGTGAGATGCTGCAAAGCATCTGGCGCATCGTCTTCTTCCTGGTATTGTGGCTGGTGGTGGGTATCTTCGCCATCCCGCTGTTCCTCAGGTCGGTGCGAAAGCTCATCAACGGTGAGGTGTTGCTTATCGTGTCACTGGGTTTGTGCTGTGCGATGGCCGTTGTTTCGACAAAGGTCGGTTTCTCGTCGGCTTTCGGTGCCTTTATCATGGGTAGCATCTTTGCAGAGACCATCGAGGCAGAGCGCATCATCAAGCTGGTGGAGCCAGTAAAGAACCTCTTCGGTGCCATCTTCTTCGTATCGGTGGGTATGCTCGTCGACCCGAAGATCATCATCGACTACGCCCTGCCTATCTTCGCGCTGGTGATGACAATCCTCGCAGGACAGGCCATCTTCGGCACCATTGCCTTCATGCTGGGTGGCGAAAGTCTGAAGTCAGCCATGCGTTGCGGCTTCTCAATGGCACAGATCGGTGAGTTCTCGTTTATCATCGCCTCATTGGGATTGTCACTCGGTGTGATCAGCGACTTCCTCTATCCGGTCGTGGTGGCTGTATCAGTCATAACTACATTCCTCACACCTTACATGATACGGTTTGCCACGCCGGTTTACAATAATCTGGAGAAACACCTACCCCATAAGATTATCCGTTCACTGAACCATCTGTCGATGAGTCATCCGCACACCACGGAGAAAAGTCTGTGGAAACAACTGCTGACGCAGATGGGTGTGAACACGCTGGTATACTCGATCCTGACCATAGCCGCTATTGCGCTGATGCTGACTTTCGTGCTGCCTTTTATGCAAAGGCTGCTGCCAGGCGATGATCTGCGTCATTACGCCAATGGCCTCACGGGTCTGATGACGGTGGTGCTGGTAGCGCCTTTCCTGAGGGCGATGGTGATGAAGAAGAACCGCAGTGAGGAATGGAAAGCACTCTGGTCGGAATCGAACCGTAACCGCCTGCCCCTGCTGTTTACCATTCTGGTGCGCGCCTTGATCGCCTTAATGGCCATCTTCTATATCTGCAACTACCTGAGCGAGTTCTCCAGTGCCCTGATTATCACCATCGGTGTGGTGGTCCTCACGTGTATCATTCTCTCGCGCTGGATCAAGCACCGCAGTATCACCATGGAGCGACTTTTCATGCTCAACCTGCGGTCGAGGGACATCGAGGCACAGGTGCAAGGCAAGAAGCGCCCCTTGTATGAAGGTAAGCTGCTGGATCGCGATATCCATATTGCCGAATTCGAGATCCCCTATAACTCCAAGTGGATGGGCAGTACGCTGAAGCAGCTGAACCTGGGGCAGAAATATGGTGTCCACATCAGCAGTATCCTGCGTGGTGGCAGACGTGTGAACATTCCTGACGGCGATTCAATCATCTTCCCTGGCGACGTACTTCAGGCCATTGGTAGCGACGAACAATTTAATGCCTTCCGTGAGGCCGTCGAACAGGAGGTAATTGGCGAAGATACCGAACTGGAGAAGCGTGAGATGAAGCTGCGTCAGCTTGTCATCGCTAGCGACAGTCCGTTTATCGGGAAGACATTAAGGGAGAGCAACATCCGCGACCACTACAATTGTATGGTTATCGGACTGGAGGAAGGAAAGGAAAGTCTGTCGACCGTCAAGCCCAACTACAGGTTTGAGAAGGGTGATATCATCTGGATTGTGGGTGAGCAGGACGACCTGGACTTAATACCACTGCACAGCGTTTGAACCACTGCTGCGCTTGTCGTATTTCAAGGCATCTGTCAGTGTAGAGGCGTTACAACGGAAGGAGAAGTTGTAACTGGTATAAGGTGCGAGTGTTACGGAACACGACATGTTGAAGCAGTGGAGGTCACGGCTCAAAGAGGCGGTGGTGAGGGAAATCTTCTTCTGCTCGAAGTCGTAACCTGAATTGATATTGATGTTCCAGCCATCACTGAGACGCACATTCCCGTGGAAGTTAAGCGACTGGGTGAACTCGTAGGGATAGACCATCTTATCATAGTTGAACTTCTTCACGTCGGTACTCTCATGCATGTTGACGTTGTAGCTGAACGTTAACGACCAAGGCATCTTGAAGGCCATATAGCCATCCTCATCGGTCTCAGCCTTCGCCTTCTCCGTCTTATCCTTACTCATATCCAGATCCTTGTCGATGTTGGTATTCAGATCGGGATCCCACTCTTCATCCTCGTCCTCGTTCTTTTTCTTCTTGTCGTCTTTCTTCTCGACCTTCTCGCCCTTCAGCCATTTGATGAAGTTGAGGACCTTGTTGTTGTCAAGGGTATAGTTAATACCCTGCGTCATACCCTGGAAACGTCCGAAACGGCCCTGTTCCCAATAGGTGGTATGCGGACTCTTTCTCGGGACAGCCCCGACACTGTCGGCCTCATAGACATACGAGGAGAAGCGGGCGTTGGTGCTGAAGGTATAGCTCTTCGAGATTTTAATACGGACATTGAGGGTCAGGTCGCTCAAGGGATTCTCCTTAGCAGCAAAGTCGTAGGACATATTGGCCGTGAGGTCGTCGAGCAGGGAGACCACGCGTACGGAGTCCTCCTTATCCTTCCATTTCATTTCCACGTTATTGCCCAAAATGAAATTGACACTACCCGACATACGATTGCCTGGAGCGGCATACTGGCCTCCAGCATAAGGTGAATACTCCACTTCCGACTCATTGCCCTCTTTATCGATCTTCTTGTATCGCTTATAGAAGCCATAGAAGCCGGCACTGAAGTCAGGCGTATAGGTGAACGACACCTGTGGCGTGAACACGTGACGGATGGCCTGAATCTTGTCGCCGAAGATCTTACGGCTGGGGGTATAGAAACCATAGAGCTTGGTCTGGGTACTCAGACTTACATTGTAAGTATAGTAATTATAGAAGCCCGTCACGGTATCGGTTACCTCCGTCTGTTTCTCCTGATCCCACGACTTCTCACGTTTATTGAAGACCGTATAGCCATTGAAATTGACCGAAGGTGTGATCGTGAGGTAATTGAAGGCCGTGAAGCTGGCAGAAATAGGGATAGAGTGTGTCATACCGTTTTTCCAGTCCTTGGCCAGATTGGTGTGCATGAGCTGATCTTCCTTTGTGTGGACTGAATTGGTGAGGTTACCCGTATAACGCATGGAGATCTTCTCATACCAGCGCTCGTCGCCAACCACCTTCTTACGTTTGAAGGGGAAGAAGTTGGCAATATTGATGGTCATCTCAGGCAAGCCCAGCGTTACTGTTGAGTCACGCATATTCTGATCGGCCTTGATGGTGGTACTGAGAGACATGCCTATGCTCGAGAACTTCGTATCCATAGAGATGGACGAGGTGCGTTGCGACTGTGTCAGGGCCTGCGGGTTATACATCGACGAGAGGTTGTTGCGCTCATAGCTTGTAGAGGCATAGTTCACACTCGCCTTGAAGGTCCTGAAGGGGTTCGCCTTGGCATCCTGCTGGTGGCTCCACTGCAACTTAAAACTGGTGTCCTTGTGGTAATCCTTCATGTTCTTCTCACCATATACCGAACTTTGGTAACTGAACAGGAAGGAGCCGCGGAAACGATAACGCTTGATATAGTTAGAGGTGGCCGAAATACCCCATGAGCCCTTGGTATAAATCTCACCCAACAGCTTGAGGTCCATCTTGTCGGAGATGGCGAAGTAATAACCACCATCGCGCAGGTAGAAACCACGATCCATCTCATCACCATAGGTCGGCATAATCAATCCGCTGCTAAAGCTCTTGGTGAAGGGGAAGAAACCGTAGGGGATGGCCAGCGGCAACGGCACATCGGCCACTACCAGATAAGCCGGTCCGAAGACCACATCCTTTCCCGGTCTCACCTTCGCACGCGACATGGCGATATAGAAGTCGGGATGGGGATCGTCGCAAGTGGTATAGCGGCCATGCTCGAGGTACATCTCACCCTCTGAGCCACGCTTGGAGTGCTCACTGGTCAGGAAACCGTCTTCCTGTTGGGTATAGACATCTGTGATGAAACCCTTCTTGGTCTTGAAGTTGAACATCATCTCAGTCTGCTCATACTGGTCGCTTCCCATCTTGAACACAGGGGTTCCCACCATCTGATGGCTCGTCGAATCCATCTTTCCCGTCGCATAGACCAGGTTGCTGTCGAGACTCATGCTGATATTCTCGCTGGCGAGGTCCATGTTCTGGTACTTCACCGTCGAACTGCCATAGAGGAAGGCGCGCGAGGTACCGGCCTCGTAGACGAGGGAGTCGTTGGCAGCATATTCCACGGGGGAGTCGATACCGTTCTTTCGACGCTTGTTGATGCTGTCGCGAGCCAAGGAGTCGTCGATTACCTTATTATATTTATAGATGGCCAGTTCCAGGGAATCCATCTGCGTGGTGTCGCGCTTGGTCTTGATGGCCGACTGCTGATTGGCGGGAATCATCGTATCGACAGGCACTTCGTCGATGCCTGCAGTCAGCGAATCAACCACCGCAGCGACCGCTTCCGGATGGGCTGCTAACGAGTCGTTGACTTCTGCAATGAGACTGTCCACTTCCTGATTGCTGGCGATGCTGTCGATCAAGGCTGGTAACGACACTGAATCGACGGACACCTCGGGTACAGACAATTGAGGGACGGACAGCTGGGGTACAGACACGACATCAGCCGTCTTCTCTTCCTCTGGAGCCTTGCCCATACGAAGTGAAGACGGTGTACAAGCCATCATCAGCATGAAAGCGCAAAGGATCGATATGACGACCGTTTTCTTTTTCACGCGTGCAAAGGTACGAAAAAAAACGGAATATTCACTATTCACTCAAAAAGATTAACCCAATGTAGGAATTTTTTAACACCCTTTTCGCCAAACTTCTCTAAGCTTTGGGCAGCTTCGACGACAGAGCGTTCCCGTTCCAAATGGGTTTTCGAATAGAATTTGTCGGCATAACACACCACTTGTTCCTCCAACACTTCGGGCTCATAGACGCCATCTGGTGGCAAGGGCAGATGCTGACTTTCTATTTGTTCACGGCTCAGGCCCGTACCTGTATGCCGCTCGCATACCTGCGCATGACGCAGCCAGCCTTCCTCACGGAGAATCTGACCACCAATGACACCGTGACAGATGTAGGGCTCGCTGCCGAAACACTGGATACTGGGCGCATCGCAACGGAAGATGCCGATATCGTGGAGCATCGCAGCCTCCTCGAGGAACTCGACATCCAACTTCAGTTCCGGATGGTTCTTCGCAATCTTCAGGCAACGGTCAGCCACCTGACGACTGTGTATTAGCAATATCCGTCGGAGTTCGTTCTCCGACGGATAATACTTATCGATAATCGACTGATAGTCCATTAAGCTTCACGTTCAATCCAAGCAATGGTATCGTTCTGACGGACGTTCTGTCCGGGCTTCACACTGATATCCACGAGTTTGCCACCCAGAGCAGCAGGAATCTCAATGATTTCGCCCCACTTGGTCTGCAGATAACAGAAAGTATCGCCCTCCTTGTACTTCTGACCAATGAACGGCTCCACGCACGGTGCCAAGACACCTTCGCCACCAAAGCCCCAAAGCAGTTGTCCAGCCACAGGCACCTTCACGGCATCAGCCTTGGCATGTTTCAGGGCATCGATCTCCTCCTGAGAAATCTTCTGACCACCGCCTAACTTGGCGTCCTTTGCCTTCTGGATGTCAGCAAGCAACTGCTTCTTAGCCTGACCGCTGCGGAACGGACGGTACTGCTCGGGATGCATAGCCAGTTCGAAGAGTTCCTCGTCGTCCTGTCCGTAGTCCCAACCGTTCTCGTCCATCTCTTTCCTGAAGCCCTCGAGGGCATTGGGGATGAGGGTATGCGGATCGGCATCAGTAAATTCACGCTTCTGGGTCTTGGCCAATTCGATGAGTTCGGATGCAATCTCACCAGGCACCTTACCGCTCTTACCGAGGATCATGCCCCAGATGGCATCGTCCATCATGACATAGCGACCCTTGCCCTGCTCCATGGTGAGCAGATTCATCAGGGCGATGTTCTTGGTGTACTGTGAGAACGGGGTCACCAATGGGGGATAACCCACCTTCGGCCATACATACTCTACCTCGTTGAACAGCTTCACGAGCATATCGTCCATCGTCAGCTCAGAATCACCCTTTGCAACACGCAACTTATTGATCATCTTCTGGATAGGACCAAGGTCGGCCATCATCGAACCCATCATACCGCCAGGCAGACCACTGCCTAACAACAGCGATGACATGTGCTTATTGGCAGGATTGATGAAGTAGCCCAGCCAGTCATCGATAAACTCCTGAGTGAGGGTACGTGCCTGCATATAAGCGTTCATATTGAGATCGGCCACCTCGAAGCCTTCATTCTTCAGCATCGACTGAACAGAGATGATATCAGGATGCACCTTACCCCAGCTCAATGGCTCGATGGCGGTATCGATGATATCGGCACCGTTGTTACAAACCTCAAGGATAGAGGCCATCGAGAGACCGGGGCCGGAATGACCATGATACTGGATGATGATATCGGGATGCTTGGTCTTGATGGCCTTCGTCAGCGCACCCAGCATGGCGGGTTGTCCGATACCGGCCATATCCTTCAGACAGATTTCCTCAGCACCAGCAGCAATCACCTCGTCAGCAATCTTAGAGTAATACTCTACCGTATGAACGGGCGAGGTGGTGATACAGAGTGTGGCCTGCGGCGTCATGCCAGCTTCCTTGGCCCACTTGATACTGGGGATGATATTACGGGTGTCGTTCAGACCGCAGAAGATACGGGGAATATCCACACCCTGAGCGTGTTTCACCTTATACATGAGGGCACGCACATCGTCGGGCACAGGATACATACGCAGGGCGTTCAGACCGCGATCAAGCATGTGTGTCTTGATGCCGACCTCGTTGAAAGGCTTACAGAAAGCCCTTACTGCTGCATTGGGATTCTCACCAGCCATCAGGTTCACCTGCTCGAAAGCACCACCATTGGTTTCCACACGGCTGAAACAGCCCATATCAATAATCACCGGGGCAATACGCTCCAACTGATCCTTACGCGGCTGGAACTTTCCTGAGCTCTGCCACATATCCCGATAAACGAGACTAAATTGGATTCTTTTCTTCATATTTTCGGTAGTTGTATATTTATAGGGTACAAAAATAGATAAATTATTTCAAAAATATACATCTTAAGCCTACTTTTTTTGATATTTTGACTATCTTTGTCGCGTAAATCAAATAAAAAGGCATGAAACGAACATTTTTTATACTCTTTTCCCTCGTTTTGTTGTTTGCCGCCTGTGGTCATTCAGGCAATAACAACGAAGACAAACAGACCGCTGGCGACAGCCTGAGTCAGATACCTATTGTCCAGCAAATGGAAGGTGACTCAACCATCTATGGTCTCGCCTGCGAGGGGTCGAACGACTCCATCCTCGTCATCATGACATCCATCAACAGCGATCCTGACACTATCGACATTCTGGATGCCCGCATTAACCGTCGCGTATTCGGCCGTCCCGATATCGGCGACCAGGTGGCGATCTCGATGAATAAAGACAGTAAGTCTGTGGCAGACATCGTCATCAACATCGACCGTCTGAAAGGCGAATGGTGCTATCAGGTTATGCCTACCCTGCGTCGCAGAGCCGGCGAGACAAACGGTGCCGTACAACTGCCGCCAGACTTCCCCGACTCCTTGCGTCAGAAGTGGTTCCAGCCCAGAGAGTACGGTTTTGAGCTCCGTCGTGACAATACGGTCCGCCCTATCGGTATACAACGCATCGAAGCCGAGCGACAGCCCGGCCCCGTAGAATATCCGCCTTTAAAACGGTATCGTCAGTGGTATGTTTACAACGGACAGATCCTTCTCTGTGAGGCCCGTCGCGACACGTTAGGAAATCAACAGATCATCAGTACCGATACAGCTAATATCGTATTCTTACGCCGCGACACCCTCCAACTGCGTTTCACAGACCACGAGCAAGGCTATTACCGCAGATCTAACTGACGGGACAAGAGCCTTTGCTCAGCCATCTCAGCATACTTCGTTCCCGGACGCCCATAGTTGGCATAGGGATAGATAGAGATGCCACCACGAGGTGTAAAGAGGCCAAGGACCTCAATATACTTCGGATCCATCAGTTTCACCAGGTCTTTCATGATCTTATTGACGCAATCCTCATGGAAATCACCATGGTTACGGAACGAGAAGAGATAGAGTTTCAGACTCTTGCTCTCTACCATCCGTTGGCCAGGGATATAGGCGATTTTGATTTCAGCGAAGTCTGGCTGACCAGTGATTGGACAGAGTGACGTGAACTCAGGACAATTAAACTGCACCCAATAGTCGTTCTCCGGATGCTTGTTCTCAAAGGTTTCCAGCACCTCCGGCGCATAATCCGACTTGTATTCCGTCTTCTTACCAAGGGCCTGCAAACCCTCTTGATCTCTTGATGTACTCATAGGTCGTTTACTTTAAAAATGTTATAGGTAATATTTTCGTCAAATACATCCTCTTGGTCGTGTGCCTTGGTGAATCTGACGACACGGATGGTAACAGGCAGGACGAGAATCTCATAAAGCGTCTTCAGCGTGACCTGTGTGATGACGAGTGAAGGCATCTCCTCCCAGGGAATTACACCGCCCAAGGCAAGAGGGAAGAAGATGATAGAGTCTGTCAACTCACCGAAAATTGTACTGAGGACAGCACGGGAAGAGAAATTCTTACCGGCCGACGACAGTTTCATACGACTCATCACATAAGCATTCATGAACGATCCACAGACAAATGCCAGGAAAGAGGCACCTGCGATACGTGGGGCAAGACCGAAAATCTGATGGAAGCCTTCCTGACCGTGCCAGTAAGGTGCCCCTGGAATCCAGTCGGCAATGGCACCGAAAAGTACAAACAGGAAGTTCATGGCGAAACCCAGCCAGATGAGCAGACGGGTTCGGCCATAGCCCCATACCTCGCACACCACATCGTTGATGATATAACTTACGGGGAATACAATCAGACCGGCCGTCATGTTTGCCGGGCCTAGCGAAATTTGTTTTGTCTCAAGCACGTTTGCCGTAATCAGGCAGACGCAAAACAGTATGCCGTAAAACATAAACAGCACACTGATACGTTGTTCTTTTTTCTGTTGCATTGTCTTGTTTTGTTAAAGGGGGTGTTCAAGTACCCCTGTGTTTACTATAGGAGATAGAAGAGCCAGGCCATATAGAGCATAAAGCCTCCTATCAGCAAGAAGCCCTCACGACGCGACACCGTATACTTGGTATAGGCGAACATCCAGAGCAGACCCATACTGATGATCATCATCGAGAGGTCGATAATATTAATACCCATGATACGCATCGGACAAATAACGGCCGTCATACCGAGAATAAGCAGAATGTTGAATACATTCGAACCGATGGCGTTACCGATGGCGAGTGCCGACTGCCCCTTACGTGCTGCCACCACACTGGTAGCCAACTCAGGCAGAGAGGTACCGCCTGCCACAATCGTCAGACCAACTACGCTCTGGCGTACGCCAAAACGGTAGGCCACATAGCTGGCGGCATCGACAAAGAGATTACTTCCATAGATGAGACAGGCCAGACCGATCGCCATCCACAGTACGTTTTTCCAAATCGCCTTCTTGTCCAAAGGTTGCTTCTCCACCTCATCGTCCAACTCCTCACGGTCTTTGATCTGTCCGTCCCTACGGGCCTTCTTGAAAGTATAGATCATAAAGGCACCGAAGACCACCAGGAGAATCAGACCGTCGGAACGGCTGATCTCATTGCCCCATAGGTGAGGTGAGTTCATGTCATCGAAACAGAGCAGGAACATCAGGACCGAAGCGATCAGGGCAAAGGGGATATCCTTGCTCACCGTAGAGTGACTGATGGTCATTGGGGCAACGGCCGCCGAACAACCCACAATCAGCATGGCATTGAAGATATTTGAACCTATCACATTTCCCACAGCCAAGTCGGATGTGCCCTTCAAGGCCGAAGTCAGACTGACAAAGAGTTCAGGGGCCGAAGTGCCAGCAGCGAGAATTGTCAGACCAATCACAATCTCCGGCACATGGAGACCACGGGCCAAGGAAGCTGCCCCCTCGGTCAATCGGTCAGCACCCCAGATGACGAGCGCAACACCTATAATAATAAATAATAGATTCAACCATGTCATAACTAATCCATATTTAAAAACTCATCCATTGCACGACGGTCCTTTTTAGTGGGACGTCCCGTACCTCTGGCGCGATCGACAAAACCGCTGATACGGTTCATCTCCAACAGTTCATACTGATCGGGCGTAGTCACGTTCTCGTAGATTTCCGGCAACAACTTTGCCCCCACCCGCTGTTCAATGGTTTTGAGAATCTTAAAGGAGTAAGTGACTGGCGGCTTTCTCACAGCCACTACTTCTCCGGCCTTCACGACACGAGAGGGTTTGACGTTAACGCCCTCAATCGTCACACGACCGTTCTTACAGGCATCGGCAGCAATGGAACGCGTCTTAAATATACGCGCTGCCCAAAGCCACTTGTCAATCCTTGCTACTTCCTCCATTACGTTTTCCCAACTTGTTATACTGGTTCATCGTCAGATCAACCCCAGCCAATACGAAACTCTTGATGATGTCCACGGCCAGGTCGATACTGGGTTGTAGCGTCTGCAACTCCTCCTCGCTATAACGTCCCAGCACCCAGTCTACCTGCATGCCACGCGGGAAGTCGTTACCAATACCCATCCGCAGACGGGCGTAGTTGTTACCTATCAGCTGCTGAATATGGCCTAAGCCATTATGCCCGCCATTGGAACCGCCTGCCTTCAGGCGGAAATCGCCAAGCGGCAGGGCTACCTCGTCGCTGATGACGAGCAAACGACTCTGGTCGATGTTCTCATGGTTCAGCCAATAACGAACGGCATTACCACTGAGGTTCATATACGTAGATGGTTTGAGCAAGAACACCTTTCGCCCTTTCAGCGAGGTCTCTGCCACAAAGCCATAGCGTTTGTCCTCAAATGAAATATTGGACGCTTTCGCAAAAGCGTCCAATACCATGAAACCCGTATTGTGGCGGGTCATGGCGTACTCGTCGCCAACATTTCCCAAACCAACAATCAGGTACTTGTCCATCAGCTCTTCACTGTTAACGGTAAACTGTCAACAGCTTATGCCTCAGCCTCAGCAGCTGCAGCAGCAGAACGAGAAGCACGTGTAGCCTTCACTGAGCAGACCACAACCTCAGGAGAAGTTGCGATTTCAAGACCCTCGAAGCTCAGAGAGCCAACCTTGATAGCCTTACCCAACTGCAGACTGGTAACATCGATGTTGAGCACCTCAGGAATCTGCTTGTAGGGAGCTGTGACATTAATCTTACGGATGGAGAGGTTGAGTTTACCACCATCGCGAACACCCTGTGCCAGACCGTTGAGCTTAACGGGAATACCAATCGTGATGGGCTTGGTCTCGTTCACCTCATAGAAGTCAGCGTGCAGCAGTGCGTCGGTTGTGGGGTGGAACTGCAACTCCTTGATGACAGCCTTGTGAGCCACACCGTCGATGTCGAGATTCACCACATACACCTCAGGGGTATACACAGCCTTGCGGAGCTCAGCAAATGAAGCGGTGAAAGCAAATGCCTCGGGGAGACCATTCTCACCTTTCTTCTCACCATACAGATTACAGGGAACCATACCTTCCTTGCGAAGTTCCTTTGAA
>Ga0265298_10006303_pt1 | contig 14692 bp, 7 predicted proteins | sample AusTroGonzalo_MG_3_FD_193486 | JGI IMG/M metagenome (GOLD analysis project Ga0265298, IMG submission 193486) | Bovine rumen microbial communities from tropical cattle in Woodstock, Queensland, Australia - Gonzalo_01 | ecosystem: Host-associated > Mammals > Digestive system > Stomach > Rumen ... | reverse complement strand
TCCGATCTATCAAAACCTCTTCCAGAACGATTTTTATGGATGTTAAGCACCGTATCTCTATTGTGTTCCGAAAAAGTCATTCGGTGAATGTCAAAATCATTTATTATATCATGAGAATCTTCTTCTGAACACGATGATATCCCCAAAATAGTTGAACCTGTAATTTCATCAAGTTCTCCATAAAAATGCGTTATTACAACCAACTTCAGTTCCTTCCTGTGCCTCTTTATGGCCAGACTGAACCGTTTCGGTTCGTACCCGAGAATTTCCTGCGTTCCGGTAATTCTCCCGAGTAACGGGATTCCTTTTGCAAGCGTGTCGGCAGGCAAATCATACCCAGAAACTTCCGCCTTCACCAAATAGTCCGCAACAGGCTCGTACCGGTATGTCTTTACACTAGTGTCGTACTTCGCCTCGGAAATATGGATTGCGGGACCATAATAGTTTTCATCCGTCGGATCAGCCGGAGTCAAGTCGTACATGGTCTCCGCGAATTTCGCATTGAACGTCGCCGACGCCGTGTCGGCACCGGAACCATCCACCGCCGTCGCCACAACCGTAAGCGTGTACGTTCCCTCCTTCAGTTCCGCCGTACTGAGATTGTTCTTGCCGTTCCAGCGTACCTGATAGGCGGAATCGCTCGCATTCGCGCGCAAAATAGTCGAGGAGTCGTCCTGCAACACGGCTACCGGGCCAGAAGCGTCCGAAACAGTTATCTTGACCCATGCATCCCTGTTCTTGACGCCGTACTTCGCGACCATCGTCTTTAGCCACATCACCCTTTTTTCGCAACTGGCGGAATCCGTAGGCGACTTGCATACAAGCGTCGAGTCATTCTTGAGCAACACATAATCGGGCAAGGAACTCGGCAGCACGACTTTCACGGAATTGAGCGTTATGTCGACTTCCTGGGAATCCAGGTACATGCGGGGATTGTCAATCACGTTCTCCGTGATTTCCATATAGACCTTCATCGTGCCGGAAGCGGGGTACATACCCGTCTCGGGGAAGCCCGGCCATCTGAACTTGAGACCGTAAGTTTGCGGATTCACGGTCCAGCCCATTGCGAGCGGGTTGAGCGTATCGCTGCCGAAACGTCCTCCCGCAACCCAGTAGAAACCGTCACGGGCATTTTCACCGAAATAGACTCGCATCTTGGGCAATGCCGTATCGCCAAGGTTTCCCGCACGCGAAATGCGGAAGGCATTCGTCGCCTTCATCACCACATGCCCGGAATCACCGCTCACGAGCATTTCCCCGTTCACGACCGAAGGCGGAATCCATTCCGGGAAATCGGCGAGATACAAACTGGCCGCGGAATACAACGAAGACAGGTCGTAGCCACCAGTACGCACACTGCAATCGGCCAAGTTCGACACTGCATCCGGAGCCATGCACGTCCCGCCGAATCCGGCGGAATCGAAAGACACCCGCAGGGAATCACCGGCAGCAAGCCCTCTCCACTGCAGATGATATCCGTCATCCAGCTCGTAGAACCACACGGCACTGCTATCGGACAGCGTATCGGCTGGCTCTCCGTAATAGGGATTCTTCCAGACCTTGTTGACAGACTCGTCGAACATGCCCACTCCCTTGGAATCCTTGGCATAGACTCGCGCAAAGTAACTGCCGTTGAAGTCGCCGGAAAGGACAAGCGACACACCAAGGGTATCCTGCCCGACATGCACGCTCTTGGGGTCAAGTACAAGTTTCCAGTGCAGAGTATCGCCGAAAAGGGAATCCTGCGGAGCCTGGAACAAGACGGTCATCGTGTCGGTAAGCCACAGGCTGTCGGCACCGCCGAGGCATTCCGGCCCGGCACATGTTCCGAGTTCGATAACGTACGTACCCTCGAGATATTTTTTGCCACCGAGACTACGGTCAATGTAGCCCAGCACGCCGTCCTCGCTCTGCGAAATTTTCGAGACATACGGGAGCGTATCGTTGCGAATAGCCGAGACGACCGAGACTTTCGCGGTATTCCAGGCAAGGGGCGCCCCACTGCCGGTCGTGTCTGCCGCTGCGTAGCGGATACGGTACACCGTATGCAGGGAATCATGGCCGCCACGCGGCGGCGCGACACCCGTGATGGCCACAAGCGGCGTCGCGACATCCGTCTTCGGCGATGTGATGACGGGGGTGCGCTCGCCGATGTAGAAAATATCGGCCATGGCAGACGTGTTGCCCGCGGCATCGATGCAGACGGCATCCACGTAGCACTTGCCGTGGGCTCCCGATACGGAGTCGAGCGTGAACGTCAGCGAATCGTCGTGCAGGACATTGTTCGATATCGGCATCCACGAAGACGGCCTCGCCCTGCCGCAACCGCTCACACGGTAGTGGCAGCGCATGCCCGTGCGGTTCGTCGGGGCGTCGAATTTTTCGTCCACGACAATTTTCGCGGAGAAGGGACCGACGGAATCCGGATACACCAGGCGCGTGCTCACGAGGCTCGCGATATGCGGCGCGGTTTTGTCGACACGAAGTGTCTTTGAATGCGTATACCGACCGACGTTACCGGCCGCATCACGCGCGAGGGCGCGGATCGAGTAGTCGCCGTCCATGAGGCGCATGGTGGCACTTTCCCGCCATGTCGCAGAGGCCGAGCCGCCGGACTTGACCCATACGGAATCGCCAGCGCGGTCCACAGCGGTGGTATCACCCACGTGCACGAAGCTCCACGCGACCGTCACCGGAACGCTGTCGCGTCCGTTCGGTGCTTCACTCACCCTGTACGCAATCTTTGCAAGACTGTCGCCGGTGGCATAGACATACTGCGCGTTGCGCTGCGGGCGGGCAAGGCCCGCATGCGAGGGAATCGCCCCGGAATCGGCCGACACGGAAACGTTCTGAATCACGGGCGCCGTGCGGTCGACATAGAACTGCGCATATTCCGTAGTCGTGTTCATGGAGTCGGAAGCCACGGGCCACAGGTTTTCCGGAACGCCGTTGCCCAAAATGATGGCGTCGTAAAGGCGGAGCATCTTGCGATAGACAACCGTGTCGGGCACGGCATAATCCACAGCGTAGGCGCGGACACGGTACAGCCCGTCGCCGCGGGACCTTACTATATTACGGGAGGCGGCATCCCACTGGATGGCGAACGAGGGCGAAATCACGTCGGCATAGGGTTGCAACTCGGCCACCTTCACGAAATTCGGGCTGCCGGAACTGCTCGCGCCGCTCGCCTTTTCCAAGGTGAGGCGCATCGCGCGGACATCCGGGGTCCTTGTCGTGCCGGCCCCGGTCCATGCGTAGCGGGCCATGAACATCGCGCTGTCCGGGTTCAGGGCATGGCGCTCGGGTTCCAGGCTAAATGTCGGGGCCGTGCGGTCCACGCGGAAGGGCACCTCGTAGGTGTTCGAGTCACCACCGGTGCCCGCAACAGCCGCAGTGTTGCGGATATCCGCCACGAACTTCCACAGGTAATCGCCCTCGGCCGGGTCGCCGTCGTGCTGCCGCGAGGCGAAGTGCGCTCCCGAGCTGTCGTACACGAAGCCATTCGGGCTCACGCCCGGTTGACCGATACGTGCGGCATCGTAGACCGAGTCGATGGCCATGTCCATGTCGAGCCGCGGGAAGCTGGAGGTGCCGTCGGTCCTGAAGACGGTATCCGTCGCGCCCTTGACTTGGTAACCCTGGTAGCCGAGCGCAGTCGCGTGGGACTCGAATCCCTTTATCTTGTTCAGGACCACGTCGCGCTGGGGCCACACCGGGTCCAGCTTGTTCGCCGTCGCCTTGAACAGGTAGTACAGGCGCTGCGTATTCGAAAGCCCTATCTTGTCCACGGTGGAAACCGTCACGGTGTTCTGGTTGTCCTTCTGCAGGGCGGACAAAATGCTGTAGCCGTAGTTGCGGGGTTCGAAGTCGAAGCGGCCGTCCTTCTGGACGGGGTGTTTTTCCGTCCTATAATATGTCCAGTTGCTGCCGCCGGATCGCTTGTACACATAGCAATATCCCTCCGGGATGCTCGGAGTTGACGAGCCAATCACAATCGTGCCCGGATGCATCGGGGCTGGCGGGACTCCGCACTCCCACGCAATTTCTTCCTGGTAGTTAAAATTCAGGCGAATTTGACGCAAACGATGCGGCATCAGGTCGTCCACCACGAAGGAGTACTTCTCGATAAACTTGTCCACAGTGATGTCGGGCACCGCGTAGCGTTCCACGTGACGGACGGGGACGCCCTTCGGGTTGTCGCCGCCGCCGGGCTTGAGGCCATCCACGCGTTCCCAGCGGTCCACCTTGATTCCCATCCTGGACCAGTCGGATTCCGACCTGAACTTGAGCGGGTTCCTGCGGAAACCCGCATAGTTCATCTTGCCGTTCACGGTCGCGACCACGTTGCCGAGGGAGTCGTAAAGGCCCACCTCGCAGAGCTGCGCCTTGCCCGCGCTGTCGGCCTCGTAGTAGCAGCCCGGCTCCACAGCCCGCAACGCCGAATCCGATACGGAAAGGGCTAGGTTCACGAACGGTTTCTCGTAGAGGAAGTCCTCCATGAGCCGGACATTGCCAAAAGCGCTGCCTCCATTGATTTTTGGATAAGAGAATTCCGCCGAATACAGCGTGTCGAGCATGCGGCGGGCCTTCGCGTTCTCGTGGGAATCGTACAAATCATTTACAGATTCAAGCAAAACCGGCAACATCAATCCCGCCAAATCCGGTGTAGCGGCAAGGGCTGAAGCCGTAATCAGAACTTCTTGCAATATGGGAATAGGAACCAGCATGGCAGCCACCGCTGCCGTAAAGGACACCGCGAGCGCCTCGTAAGTAGTCTTGCTCGTGAGCGGATTGTAGTCCCTTGCATGAACAGCACCCTCGTAACGGGCCTTTTTCACATCCGCATCCGGGGCGTTGAACGCCTCGGTGTTATCGCCATAGCTTGACCATTCGGGCACGAGGGCCGTGCCCCTGTCCATGACGGCGACGCCACCGGCAAGACCAAACACGAATCCGGCCACGGCGTTCACGTAGTCCGTAGACAAGTCGTCGGATTCACCGAGGAATGTCCAAGCGTTGAGAAGCGGCAACGCAAGCTCATCCGGAACAAATCCCTTCACCGGGCCATGAACAGTATAGTTTTCCGGGTCTGTAAAAGTCATGCTGTGCTCGCCGCCCAGGATACGCATCATGGGCATATCCGGTGTAACCTTTTTGACCAAGTCATTCACGCCGCCGGACTTGTTGGGGTCGATGTAGTCCACCAAAGGGTCGGAAGGATGATAATCGTAGTCCTCGCCCAGCACATTCAATATAACGCTGTCCACGGCAACCTGTACAGCATCAACAAGATATATCCCAACGAGTCCGGAAAGCCCCAGGGAAACCGTTGCTGGGTCAAGAAGCATCGCAAGGCAAGCCGCCCAAAGGGCGTCCGAATCAATATCCGTGCTAGCATTGATTCGTTTCTTGAGCGCAAGGAGCATGTTGAGCGATTCCGTTCCCTCGTGCGGGGAGTCAAGCGTTATCATCTTGTCTACGTCACCATTATAAACATTCGTATCGGTCACATATTCATGCGAAGCCACGCCGCCCATGCTGTGCGCGATGAGGATGTTGCGGGAGGGGATGGTGCGGTAGGAATAGGTAACGGAATCCGATCTACGGTCGCGCAACGAGTCCTGTCCACCGGCCCTCACCTCCTGTGCTTCCTCAAAAAGAGACCTTCGCACGGAACAATTATTATCCCCCTTCCATGTCCTGTCGCCGATTTCGTGGGCATTGTGGGCAGGAGATTCCGCTGGGTTCGCAAAGGAACGCTGGATGTAGATGTACTCAGAACCATATCGCACAGTATCTTCAAAAACGGCGGAATCTAGCCAGTAGGTGAGCTTCACACCTTCATCATTCTCATAATCCCCCAACATTCCTACGGCATCGCCTAGATTCCAGCTGGAATCTTTTGGATGAAGGGAATTGTCATTTCGTGTATTCCACGCATCCTTTATAGTCGCATCACACTCACTTCCAAAGCCTTGGTTTTCCGGTGCGGCGCCATGAACGAGAACTACATTGTAGCGCTCTAGCGTCTCCATCGGCTTTGCGGCAGACAATATCCCACAACAGCAGGCCACAATCATGGCCAGCACGGCAATATTACGCATAAATGTTCCCTTTAGTTATTTTGTTACCATCAAATCCTCGGAGGAATAGCCAACAGAAAATCCTGTTGAGTCTACGAAATTATTGTATTCCATACGTACAGGTAAAACAGGCGTTCCCAATGGTTTCAAATAATGAATAAAAGTTCCGTTTAGGGGATTAGGTTTACCATCAATCATCTTGGTTGGATGCTTTATCGTAAACATATTTCCCCGTATTTCCAATACATTTTCAGTATATATAGACCAACTAGCGTCATTCCAAATTAATGAATCCATCAAACCATCTTTTCCATATTCATAAATTCCATATCTCTTTTCATCATACAACGCTTTCAAGCACACAACATCCCCGTCAATGTACGCAATGTCGTCGCATCCCTCAAGCCAAGCATATTCGCCAGTAAATTCCAGTTTACTCACAACACCTGTAGCTGTATCCAAGACAGCAAAGGGACAATTTTGGGCACCCTCTAGCAAAACATTACCCTTTTCCCATGGGCGAACATTCTGAATATTCTTTCCTCCATTACAATCTTTGGACCATTTCATTTCCCCTCGAACATCAATAGACTCGCGAATTTTCCAAAATCCAAATTTATTTTCATCATTATAAAAGAAAATCGTTGAATCATAAGCAAGACCATTCATTATGTGATAAATGCCCTTTGCGGTGTCCCCCCAATAAGGCAACTGTTTACTTCTATAATTCACAAGAAAAATACCATGATTCATCGTACCTTTGTCACATGTTTCATTATAGTCGCAACTTTCTGCATGTTCTTCCCATCCTCTAGAATTTTTTAAAATAGCCAAAGAATCATCAAGAATCGCGACCATCGTGCCACCAGTTCTCACATCATCAACAGCCGTAGTCGCCTCTTCATCAAACAGTCCGCACCCCCACATGCAAACACATGCAAGTGCAAACACAAAGGCCGCGACCAGCCGAAATTTTCCAATCATGAGTAATGTCTCTTCACATTTTTCTTTCATATGGGCACCGATGTGATTTTCGTCACACGTAAATATATCCAAAACTTTGTACAAAATCAAGCAAAATTGAAAGATAATTTTAACAAACGATTAGATCTCAGATGGCCACGCCACCCATGCTGTGCCCGACGAGGATGTTGCGGGAGGGGATGGTGCGATAGGAATAGGTAACGGAATCCAACCTACGATCGCGCAACGAGTCCTGCCCTCCGGCCCTCACCTCCTGTGCCTCCTCGAAAAGAGATCGACGCACGGAACAGTTATTATTCCCCTTCCATGTCCTGTCTCCGATTTCGTGGGCATTGTGGGCGGGGGATTCCGCTGGATTGGCAAACGCTCGTTGGAGATAGATATACTCGGATCCATACTGTACAGTATCCTCGAATACAGCGGAATCAAGCCAATAAGTGAGCTTTTTGGCAGCTTTTTCATTATCTTCGTCGCTTGCACTGGGAAGCATCGTGTTGTCGTATGCACCCAACATTCCGACTGCACTTCCCAATCGCCAACTGAAGGAGTCCGGAAGTGTCGCATAGTTTTTCGCCATTATATACGCATTTTGTATTGTATCATTACATTTGCCATTAAATCCCTGCCCTTCAGGTGCAGCGCCATGGACCAAAACCACGTTGTAACGGTTCAACGTTTCCATCGGTTTCGCAGCAGACAACACACCACAATAGCAAGCCACAACAATGGCCAGCACGGCAACCTTTCCCATAAAAAATTTCCTCTAGTTACTTTGTTACTATCAAATCCTCGGAAGAATAACTTATCGAAGATCCAGTAGAATCAACGAATGAATTATACTTCATCCACGTTTCAGGATAATCCTCAAAAACAAAACCATTTTTCCCAATCAAGGCAAGTCTATCACCAAAATCATATGCATGATCGTTTTTATCAAATGAACTCGCCTTCATTTTTACGGCATTCCCATAGAATTCAGGTGGGTCAAAAAGCATCCATTCGCTCTTTATCAGAGAATCTATCGCCCCATCCTTTTTTTCGAAATCAATTTCACACAACCTATCTCCGCGTTGACGTAAACACACCACCTCCCCATCAATGTACGTAATATCGTCACACCCATCAAGCCATGCATATTCTCCCGTAAAATCAAGTTTATTCACAATTCCTGTCGCAGTGTCTAATATCGCATAAGGGCATTCCCTCGGCCATCCAAGTTTTAACAATACGTTCCCATCCACCCATGGACGACCATATTTTTCACGATTGCACTCACACGGAGCCTCGCAATTCCATTTACGAACAACCCTAGGCTTCTCGCCAATTCGCCAAAAACCAAATTCATCATCAATAGTCGAAAACAACGTCGATGAGTCACGGTAATAGCCCTCAACAATACTTATACGCCCCTCAACAGTATCACCCCATAGTGGTTCTTGCTTATTTCTATAGTTCACCAAGAAAATTCCCGGATTCATTGTGCCCTTACAACTTTCCACGTTTCCACAATAATCATCTTGAATTTCCCACCCACGTCGATTCTGTACTATTGCCAACGAATCATCTAAAATGGCCACAAGATATCCATTCGTGCGTTTTTCATTCACACTCAAATGATCATCTTCATCAAACCAACTGCTACACCCCCACATGCTTACACACACTAACGCAAGTATCAAGGCCGTGACCAGCCTGCACTTTCCAATCATGGGCGATTTTTCTTTACAACTTTTTTTCATAATGGAACCGACGTGATTTCCGTCACGCCTAAATATATCCAAAACTTTGTACAAAGTCAAGCGAAATTGAAAGAAAATTTTAAGAAAAGGAGCAAATTCAAACCCATCTTTCAATCGCTCTAGGCAACAACCCTAAAAATTAGTCTACACCAATCCACCTCACCCGCCGCACAAGCAAGTAACCCCATCTCCCGCAAGTTTTTAAACAGTTCTATACGCTACTTATCACTCTTTCTCCTGTTGCAAGCTAGATTTCTAACAACCTTATTCAACAAAAACAACTACCTATTCCCCTTGGCCCGGTTATGCGACTTGCAGAGCATTTCGCAGTTGGTGCGGTCGGTGACGCCGCCCTTGCTCCATGCAGTCACATGGTCGGCATCCATATCCGCAAGTTTCCAGATTTTATTCTTATTCGCATTATCGGACATTGCGCAGTAGGGGCAATTGGAAACACCAGCCGATTGCGCCTTGGCTGTCTGCGCCGCATAGACGCTTTTCTTTGTCGCCTCGTCAAACATGCGCACATTCAGAAGTTTTTTATCGACTTCGCCGCCGAGCACATACTCAAAAATTCCCTTGCGGTCTTTCACATAGGGGTCTGCATATAATGCGGTTACCCTTTCATGAACAGTTTTGGGGTTATAGGCTTTCGCGTGATAGATTTCATATAATCTCCCCCACTCAAGCCCGCACATTTCGCTTTCGGTCATGTCAAAAACGCTTGAAGCCCAATCAATGACCGTATTGAAATACGTTTTCAGTTCGTCGATGCTAGCATCGCGGCGATGTTTCGCCATGTAGGAATCTTTCTTGGGCAACTTATACGTTTTCGCTTCTTCGTCAGAAATTTTTACTTCACTGACCCAATCAAGAGCGACGCTCAGAATTCCCTGACGATTCGGCTCGCCACGCACGTAGGCTTGCCACATCTGCACATTGGCATTCCTGGAATTGCTGAATTCAGCCTTAGCTGCTGTCACGAACGGGCCTGAGAAAATTGCATTCAAAAGTTCCTGTTCGTTCAACGGAACGCCCACGACATTGATTGTCTTGAACCATTCCTTGATTTCTGTTTCCTCGCCTTCACAAACATAGACGAGCAACTTGTAGTCTTCTATCAGTTTTTGTGTTTCAGCAGGAAGTCCGGAGAAATACTGAGGTACGCCATTTGCATCAGCGACACCAAACTTGCCTTTGACAAACCGCCCTATTGATGTAATTCTCTGTTGGCCATCCAACACTTCAAAATGTTCGTCATCTATCTTGTTGAAATAGATAAGCCCCAGCGGATAGCCCTTGAGCATGGAGTCGATAACGGCGACATCTTTCTTGCCATCAGCATAGATGTAATTGCGCTGGTATTCCGGCTGAATCGTGAGTTTGCCGGAGAGTCCGAACAAGCCTTTACCTTCGAGTTCGTTATAAACGAAACCTTCGCAGATATCTTTGACGGAGTATTTTCTGAGTTCTGTTTTCATAATAAGCCTCTATGCCTTCGCCCTAATTGCAATACGACAATAAAGTCTTTGATATTCTCCATTATCTTTTATATAAAACGCAGGACCGCCTTGTTTTTCCTTTGGCAAATCAGCTGGTTTTGTAGTCGCGAGTTCAAGACTAATTCCCAAAATTTCGAATTGTTCTGGGCAATATTTATCTAAGAAAGAAATTGGTACACCCATTATACCTTTATAATCGCTGGGAATGGAGTCAGTGTAAGGGACCTCAATCGCATCATAATTGTCGTAATGCAAATATCCTTTTTCTTTTATTTCTTTATGTCTGGAGAATTTAAGATTCTGTTGCATGGTCATTAAAGATAAAGGTTCATGACGACGACCATGTTCGATGTTGGTAAACCAACATGAATTACCCAACCGAGTATAATCGCCTTTATATCCCAACCGTTCCGCCTTTTCTCGATCAGAATCTTTTACTACAGCTCCCTTGGGTACGCGAAACACCATATCAGAACCATTGCCAGTTGCACCAAGCCACAAACTATTATTCATAATTAGGGGGAATACTTCTTTATACGTAATCGCATTCATATTTCCAACAACAGCAAACTTTTTCCCGGATTCCATAATCCAGGCAAGAAATTCTCTAAACAAGCTGAACGGAGGGTTCGTTATAATGAAGTCCGACTCGTCACGAAGTTTGCAAATTTCTTCGGAACGAAAATCTCCGTCGCCATCCAAATATTTCCATTCCAAATCTTCGATATCTATATGACCATTCTCGTTTGTATCGTGATCTAGCGTAAAAATTTTACCCTTAATTTTCGACTTGTCCACATCATACCAAGGGGCCCGCTGTTCAAATAAGGTCGGCTGCCAGTCCTTAGCCTTATACTTTTTGGATTCAATGGCATACGAAGTTGAAATAAGTTTCTTTAAGCCAAGCCTTTCAAAATTTTGCGCAAAGTAACGAGTAAAGTTACTCCATTCCGGATCATCGCAAGGCAACAGAACAGTCTTATTGCGGAACACGTTTTCGTCGTATTCCAGATAGGCGTTCATCTCTTTTTCAATGTCCGCGTAAATTGTGTAAAATTCGTCATTCTTGACCTCTTTTGCTTTTCCCAATGCATCATTTTTTGCCATCGTGCGGCTCCATGCTGAAAGTGAACGAGTTCACTCTCGCAGGAACCAAAGCACGACTTTTCAAAAGAAAACAAGTACCCGCAAAACCCCGTGCGGATACAGAACGCCCAGGATACAATACACCCATGACACCCATGGGTTAATGCGAGTATTTGTCTTATTCTTGTATTCTTGAAACTGTCGAGATTCCAAACCCAGAACAAGAGCGATACTCAACGAGTTCGCCCTTGCCCAGCAATCCCTACGCTTTTTGAGAAAACAAAAAAGGCGTGGAGTTGAATGCACCTATCAGTTTGAGGCTCTCGACTGCCCGAATACAATAAGCACAAACAACTCACGCCCCAAATGGCCGTCAGCATCTTGGCTAATTGCAAAGCAATAAGCCATACAGCAAAACGATGCGGCAAACCGAAGCCTGTCGCAGACGTGAGCGTTCGTCTTATTCCCGTATTCTTGAAACTGTCGAGATTTCAAACTGGGAACAAGAGAAAACTCTATTTTCATCAGAAATATAGATTAATGAAGAAAGAAAGTGGTCATTTATTCCAAATTTAAGTACTGTAACAACAACCAAGGGCAAAAGGGCTGGTAAAGCCGGGGCGTTGCGGGGCCGGCGTCTGAGACCCCGCTAGAAGGGGTAGCGAAAAACGCCGCCAGGCGGTTGGAGCGAGGGGGAGGCCTCCCCCACCTGATTTTTAAGCAAGCCCTATTTTATTCAACGCAGAAATCGTCCTTAAAGTTCCCCGCTTACTTTCTAACGAGTCGCAGTATCCCCTGCTTGTTGTATTCGGGGCTGTCTTTCGGGAACGGATTTTTCGCCTCGGCGCGGAGCACGTAGACTTCGCCTTCGCCAATGTCCACCTCGGAGCCGGACTTGGCGGGAATGCCGTCGCCATAGATGGCGTCTGCGGCCAGGAGCAGCGCGCTTTCCGCATTCTCGACCGACTTCGCCAAGCAAAGGTCGGGCAACGAGAACGCCGCCATTCCCAGAGTATAGACAACGTTGTCCCCTTCCACGAAGTTGATCCACGTGTCCATGGGGAATTCCATGTCGCCGAGCACTTCGCGGAAACGCTCCGCCGTCCAGGCGGTTCCGGACTGCTGCATGTACACGCCGAGAGCGCCTGCCGCAAGGATTTTCAAAATGGCAGAATCCACCTGAGTCACATCGTCGATGGACTTGACTTCGCCCAAGAGGAACAGGAGCGACTTGTGCGCATCGATCGCCGCCGATTCTTCGGGAGTGACGGTGTCGTTTTCGGCAAACAGGCCCGAGAGCCCCGCCGCGGCGGCCTGGCGCACCACGCTAAACTGCACACCGCAACCCGGGATAATGACGTTTGCGGAATCCTTGTCAATAGAGACGTGGTCCGTCACCTTGAACGGTTCGTCACAGGCAACGTTCAGCGGGAAGGCAAGCACAAACTGCGGCATGTCAGGTTCTCCTTAAAATTTGGTTGACGGCGTCCGAGAGCAGCGCGTTCCCGGCAAACCGGGGCAACTCCACGACATCCGTCCGTTCCAGGGCGCCCTTCAGCGCATCCACGGTCAAGGCGTCCTCTTCCATGGACACCGCGTAACCGGCGGCGGAAAGATCCGACGCCAACACAACCTGTTCGTACTGTCCGGGAGTCGGCACAAAGATGCAGCGGGCACCGAGCAGGGCCATGTCCATCACGGTGCTGTAGCCGCCACGGGAAACGACCCAGCCGGCCCTGGAAATCACCTCCGCGAACTCGCGCGTCGGCAGATGGTTGTAAAAGGTCACGTTCCCTTCGGTCCAAGTTTTCTGCGAAGATGCGGGCTTGCCCAGAATGACGGCATGCTTGCCGGGAATCTGCGAAAGCACGGAACGGAGCCTCGACTCAAAGCGCGAGCGGGCTGGTTCGACACCGGACACCACGGCAACGACATCCAGATCCTTCGCGGCAGGCTGCGCTGCAGAAATCAGGTCGGGCAACATCGAGAAACGCGAAAGCGGTCCCACGAACTTGAGCGGGCGCGGGCAGGAATCCACATGCGAGAGCTTCCCCGCATAGCCGGGGAAATCGGGAACGTCGGGCACCCAGACTTCGTCGAAGCGCGACATGACCGAGGCATGCCAGGCGACGCCGAACGCCTCGAACATCCGGACCATCTTCGGGAAGGCGATACGGCATTGGTGCGTCATGTAGACGCTCTTCGCCTTGCGGGAGCGGAACGCGAAGCGGTTGTCCGACACCAAAATGTCGTAGCCGTGACGCTCGACCATTTCTTCGGCGTAATGGTGTTCCGCGCGCATGACGGCTCGCAAATGGGCGCTGTTTTTTAACAGCCAGAACGCCATGTTGTAGCCGTGTTTGGGATAGACTATGTTGTAAGACGGTGCCAAGCGCTGGCGCACATCGGGAAACATCTCGCGCAATATGGCGGCATTCCCCTTGGTGACGGCAATTTCTACATCGCAGCCCTTTTCCAGAAATTCACGGACAACCGGCGCACATCGCGTCGCATGTCCAAGACCCCAGTCCAGCGGCGCGACGAGAACTTTCACTTATTTGGCCTCCAGCCAGGCATTCGCCCAGTCGCCATGGTCGCAGTTCTTTTCGCCACCCATGTCGATACGGAGTTCGAGCCTTGTGGCCCCGCCAATATCCACGTCGATAGCCTTCTTCTGCGTGGAGTAGAGCCTTTCGGAATGGTACACTTCACGGCCGTCCGCCAAGACGATGAAATGCACGCCGTCACCGCAGGCGCTTTCGTCGTCCAGGCCGACAACGGCATGGAACACAGAATACGGGCGATTCAGGGAATAACTGATTTTGGAATTCGCATGGCTACCGATGCCGTAGCGGAATACTTCCTTGTCAATCGTCAGGCGATGGTGTTCCACGGATTCGTTCTTTTCAGGGTTGCCCCATTCCTGCGAATAACCATCCCATGTCAGGTTCGAAAGCAGTTCCACATTCTCGCCCGGCACAAAGAAGTCCTTGACCAGGTGGACGGTATCGTCATCCGGCATGATGCAATCGAACATCGCCCTGTTCAAGCCCTTATGAATCTTTGTGGAATCCAGAGAAACGACATCTTCGGACTGGGAAACAACGAGTTCCTCGACCAGTTCTCCATTCAGGGAGTACTTGCAAGGAATTGTCTCCGGGAATTTTTTGTTGATGACAAAGTTTCCGCTATCCGGTTCCGAGACGAGGAATTTCATCGTGTAGTCGGACACGCCCTTCTTCGCGTTCATCTTGTAAACGGCGAGCGGGTAACCGAACAGCTTGGGTTCAAGCAACAC
>Ga0265298_10006302_pt1 | contig 14692 bp, 10 predicted proteins | sample AusTroGonzalo_MG_3_FD_193486 | JGI IMG/M metagenome (GOLD analysis project Ga0265298, IMG submission 193486) | Bovine rumen microbial communities from tropical cattle in Woodstock, Queensland, Australia - Gonzalo_01 | ecosystem: Host-associated > Mammals > Digestive system > Stomach > Rumen ... | reverse complement strand
TGCGCTGCATCCATTCCTATGTTACGGACAACACCTAAACCAAGATTTTTTTCATTGGAGATGATCTTTGTTCTCTTATCCTTGGCAGCATATCCCTCCAGTATTTCCAATGAGTTATCCGTTGAACAGTCATTTACACATATTATCTCCAGATTCTGATAGGTCTGATTTACCACGGAATCCAGGCATTTCCTCAAATACTTCCCTGTGTTATAAACAGCTACTGCTATCGTTAGTAGAGGTGAATCCATTCTCTACCTGTTTCACTCTATTTTTCCGTTATCTCTCTAATAATCTGCACCATCTCCAATTCATGCTTCAGCATGTCCTTAGCCAGAGAGATTTGATTCTTGGTTCGCACAAGGTTGTGATCCGAGTATGCAATGTTGAAGTATTTGTCACCATTGAGGTAATCGGTCAGGAATCTGGCTGCTAACTCCGTGGAGAGAATGAACGGTGAGATGGCCAATGTTTCCAATTCCTCTTTATTCAGGATAGAGCCTACTTCACTCAGGAATCCTTCTGAAAATGCCCGGAAGATGTCCATGTTGATGCCAACCTTGTCATACTCTTTGGAATCCTCTGCTACTTGATTCGCCGCAGAACGAATCGCGTCTCCAAAGTCATGTGCCACCAAGCCAGGCATCACTGTATCTAGATCAATCACTACAATCGCATCATGCGTCTGCTTGTCGAACAGAACATTATTGATCTTCGTATCGTTGTGCGTTACTCGTGTTGGCAGATTCGCTTTCTGTAGCGCGCATGCTTTCTCCTTCACTGAGAACAACCAATCCAACTCTTCTCTTACTTCTTTGACTCGATCGACTTCATCAGCATTGACTGCTCCTTCCAGTGCTTCGTATCTCTTCGGTGTGTTATGGAAATCCGGGATCGTATAATAAAGCGTACTGGGATCAAAATCCGACAGCGACATCTGAAACTCTCCAAACGCCTCTCCTGCCTTCCTCACGATCTTTAGATCTGCAACCGAGTTATATGTATCCGAATCAATGAAATTGAAAAGTCTCCAGAATGATCCATCATCTGTATAGAAATATGTCTTTCTATCTGGGCGTCCTACCTCTGCAGTGTGATGAAAGTGCAACGCTTTTCTGTCAGGGTACTTGTTGCGGATAAACTCTGTCACTTTGTCGATATTCTCCATCAGCTCGATCGGCTTCCGGAAAGCAAACGTATTAACCTTCTGCAAAATATACGACTTCGTCGGCTCCAGAAAATAGACACGGTATGTTTTGTTTACATTCCCAATCTTCAGCTGCTCATAGTGACTGAATTCTCCCGGAATCCGAAACTTATCACATACCTCTTTGATGATGTCTTCCATTCAATCCGTCTTCTTCAAATATTTACTTATAAACTCTTTGTTATATTGGCAAAGTGAAAGAAATTCAAAATTTGGTGCTAATTTTTAGCGGGATGAGTAAGAATGATATTATTCTTCTTCAGCATAATTTTGCTAACCTCCTCGCAGTTAGCAAAGTGAAATAAGTTCAAAAAGCAATTTAAATTAAAGCCAAAGCAGAGCTACGGTCACTTCGCAGCACCTTTTCCGTTTGGTGAACTTTTCTGAACTCTCCATAGAGTAATTCTACCCCAAGGAACCATTGGATATCCAACAGAGAAAACACCAACCTCTCCGTTGGAATAAAATTCAGCTATAATATCAACTAGTACTCTTATGAATACATTGGGCTGATAACTCTTTGTCCAAAAAACAAAGAATGCAATGTTTATTTGCAGCGAACCGCAAACACGTTTACTTTTAACTAAATCTCCTTCTTTTGTAAAGCTTTATTCTCTTATTTATAAGATTTTAGTTTCCGTATTGCTTCGAAAATATGACATAATCAGCCGTGAGTTCTTTACCAATGAAGAGCTGGTACAGATCCTGGATGTCTCTCAGAAGATGGATCCTCTTATTTATCAGATGGTTGTTATTGCCAGCTGCACAGGATTAAGATTGAAGGATATCTGCTATCTGAAGTGGAAATCTATCAATCTGGAACACAATCGGATCCATCTGACAACGTACAAGACCAAGCAGGATGCCACTGTGGGATTATGGCCTCTACTGAGGAAGTTGTTGGACAGTCTTTGGAATCCTGATGTTAGACCCGAAGATTACATCTTGCCCAATGCAGCAGAACAGTATAGCCACAACAGTGCCAATTTGTTAGAGCGTTTGAGGAAAGTTCTTGTAGCATGCGGGTATGAGAATGCCCGGAAACCATATTCGATAAGAACCTTGCAGCATGCTGATTTGGAACAGCTTTCTAAAGAAGAAACGATCCAGCGTGTAGAGTCTGCTATAGAGAAGTCGGATTGGTCAGCCAGAAGAAGGATGGCACTCCTGTATTTCAGGAGCTATATGAAAGGGCTCACTCTGGACGAGATTGCCAAAGGATTGGCCTCGTGCCATTCAATACACTTTTTTACTATCTCTTTTAACTCGTTCGGAACCATGCTCACTTGGTTAATCATTCCCCCTCTTGAATTTTTACTTATGCTCATCACAGGTATAGTTTACTATCGCCTGTTCTGCGTAAGGTTCAGGCGAACCCGTCACTATTCTCGAAAGCTCTTCATTCCTTAGCCCCTGAGCAAATCTCTATAGATGACAAACATCCACGTTGTTTATAATGTATCTATACATCCAACGCCTCGCTTTTGTTTATTTTTCCCCTGCGTGTGATCTTCACACCGGGGAGCTTTTTTATCCTCGCCCAGCCTGCGAGCATTGCGCCCCATGCGCAATGAAAAAAACTACAATAAAAAAGAAAAAATCAATATCCCGAACCACTTTGTCGTATTTTAATAGACAGAAACTCAAGGAGATATATTTCTACTGACGGTTTAGTGTTCCCCTGTATGATTGGTCAATTTTCAGCGCAAAAAGGAACGGGGTCAAAAAATCGAGTTTGCTCTTTTTTGGGAGCTTTTTCCGCGCGAATAGAAATGGCCAGGCGAATAGAAAATAATTCAGGCGACTGGAACCCGTTTTAACTTGAGTGTTAATCGAGACTTGTTAGAGTAAGTCTGGGCTGTACCAGAGCCAAGCTGAAGTTTTGACTTGAGTGTTAATCGAGACTTGTTAGAGTAACTTTGCAAGCGCAACGGGATCAAGTATGGTTTTGACTTGAGTGTTAATCGAGACTTGTTAGAGTGTGACGCGCTCAGAATTAGAACTGACGATAGTTTTGACTTGAGTGTTAATCGAGACTTGTTAGAGTTTCCGTTTTTCTTAGTGGTAACGCCACCACGTTTTGACTTGAGTGTTAATCGAGACTTGTTAGAGTATTTTCACCTTTTTTCATATCTGCGTCAATGTTTTGACTTGAGTGTTAATCGAGACTTGTTAGAGTGGGAACAGGTCAAGCACAGTTTGACCTTTAGTTTTGACTTGAGTGTTAATCGAGACTTGTTAGAGTCAAATGTGAAAAAATTTTCAAAAAATGCTTGGTTTTGACTTGAGTGTTAATCGAGACTTGTTAGAGTAGTAAATCTCTAACAAGTTCTCTTTTTATGGGTTATCCATAAAAAAAGGGGAGAAAAGCCGTTCAAAACAGAATAAAATTTTCTTTTTTTGTAAATATCCTTGTCTCCAGAAGGGAAAAAGGGCATCATCTTTGTAACACTCAAGTCTTAACTGACTTGGCTGAGGATCCGGCTCTATCGCTTCAGTGCGATACCTTGGATCCTCGGTCTTTTTTTTACCAAAAAGCCATTTGTTCCATAGGCGGAGGCTCTTTCATTTTTCGTTCCCGCTGATAATTCCAAAACCATCATTATAAATCCAAAAGTCATTTAAAATAATATCCTTAATAATAACGGCTTACTGTAGAGACGAGCGACCGCTCGTCTCGGAGACGCGAGAATCTCGCGTCTCTACGGAACATATTGATTTTGAATATATTTTGATAAAATTAAAATCGCCATTATCAATAAAAGATTCTGAAATCATGCATCTGGATTTTTTATTGAATCTATTTTTCCTTGCAAAAACTCATCCACTGGATTCATAGAATCATGGCCGGATTCATCTATAAACACAGCATAATCTATACCCTTTGGTAAATCCTTTACAAACGGAATAGGTTTTAGCTTCCAATCTATACTATCTTCATCCATTGGCTTATCGCTGTAGTGTTTTTATCGTTTTCGTGGATTTACGAAAATGGTGTTTAACTCTCTATTTCATCTTTTTTGACGAGGATATATTTCTTTGTAACCTTCATTGTAGCTTTTTTTATAGTTTGTATCTCTTCACACTGAATGCGATAATGCTTTTGCTCAATGGTCACACCGGATAAAATTTGTGGATCAGAAGATGTTCCTGAAATATCTTTTGTTTTGGGTTCTCCGTCAATTTTTTCACATCGCATTGTCCATTTACCGCTTTCCTCAACAGAAGATGCCAAGAAAACTCCGCAAAATTCCCTTATTTCCTTGCACAAATCATTTTCAGACTCAAGGAAGTCACACATTTTTGCGATAGATCTAAAAGGAGTATATCTTGATTGCACCTTGCCGTCTGTTAAGGATTTTACCCATTTGTGTCTTAAAGATAATTTATTCTCTTTAAGAAAGTTCAATAACAAAACAAAACTATTTAGGATGCGACCTTTAAATTTTACAGCTTTTGACTTATAAGATTCAATATCTTCAAAACAAAACAGATCGTCAATAGCGCTCAATTCATTAATCAAAGGCGTATCCATCAACAGATCAAAAGAAGTATCCACTTTAAAATGAATGTCAAAAGAAGCTGCCTTCAGCGCCACAACATCCAGCTTCAGAACCTCTTTATCATTCCTCTTTTTATAACAGCTATTCAACAGATTTCTATAAGCAGCCAACACGCCAGAAAGACATTCAGCACTGACTTCGTGTCCGTTTTTTTCGTCTTCAAGAGCCAGGCGGATTAAAGGAGATCCGCAATTCTCTGATTCCCGGATCATGTCAATGTCTTCAGTCTGCTCGTCCGGTTCAAAGAAATATCCTTCTTCCGGCAGCATACTTTCCTGGACATCATTTTTCGCCAGATCAAAAGCCTGAATGACATCTTTTTTCATCACGACTTTATAATACTGATCAGAGATCTCCGGCTGAGTCAAAGCCTCCCGCAAATCCAGGATCCCTTTCAAAAATGAATCCAGTCTGTCTTGAGAGATTGCAACACACAAATAATCAGATCCATCAGCAGTTGATTCATAAAGCTGACAAAGGTACATACACCCCACAGCGTCCTTCGCTGTGAAAAGCTGTATCTCATCATAAAAATCCAGAATCCTAACTAATTTCAGCTCTTTCATAGCGCCTCCATTTCTGCCTTGGACAAATCAAAACTCTGTGTGCGCCACCATGTGTAATGATACTTGCCAAAAGACTTTTTAACAACACCATCAGCGGGATACAATGTCAATTTTGCAATCCCTTTATGATTGCGAAGTGCTGGAAGTTTCATTTTTCTTTTCGCAGCATTCAGATCATCAAACACTGATACCCCCGATGCGAGAATTTTTGCTTCACCCTGATATTTTTCAGGCCATTTCTGTAAATACGAAATTAAATCCTCGTTTGTCAAACTATTTCCAAGCGTGATCCGGTAAAACACATCATTATTTGGAACCAACACCACTTCAGGCGGTGCGCCCTCTGGCAGTGGATCCATCCATTGTCCAGAATATCCTGCCAAATAATCTTTTAAATTCGTTTCAATCATAAAGTGTTTTTATTCTTCTCTCAATTCCTTCAGGGTGAGATTTATAGTTATGGAGTGACCGGTGTTACGCTGCGCTTATCTCCGGTAACGGATCCACCTAAGTTCCTCACCCTGAAAGGGTGACAGAACTTCTCGCCTTCTTTCTTTGGTTTTACCAGAAGGCCACAGGCTCCGTGCGAAAAAATATGCAACAGATGATGACTCATTATTGATCGGAATCATCCACCCGACGGAAAGAGTGTCGAATGTCTTTTATTTTTGCAAGCGGTACAGGTTTTCCCGGAAGTGATTCTAATACGAACCAACCATCTTTTCTGAGAGTACTGAGGATATATTTCCCCGCAGGAATGACAATGGAACCATGCTCATAGTCGTTCAGAAACTCAACCAGACACCCGCTTTGGAAGAAGCCGATCACTTCACAACCTTGAGTTTTCAATTCCTCTTCCACTTTACGACGGGAGTGGAAAGCATAGACAGGACGGACTTTGGGAACATCATTCCCTTTCTTATCCTTTTCCAGATAAACGAAATAGCCCTGATGCTGGGCACCGAGTTTGTATTGACCGCGGAAACCGTTCTCTTCCCCTTCTTTGGCCATATTGACATATTCTTTGGTATCCGGTTTCTGGGCGGTGATCTGGACCTTCAGGACACGGGCTCCGGTCCGGGGATGACGGAAATTCTGACACCATTCCTGCCACTCGTTTAGCTTGAAATCACGGGTTTTCAGAGCCTCGCTGACGGCATCTCTCAGGAAAGGATCAATGATGGAAGCCGCTTCTTTGAGTGCCTTCTTTTGATCGAATTTGTTAAAGGTGACTCCCAGCTCCGTGATCTTTGTCCGAACAACGACCGTTTTGCCTCCGGCACTGCCTTCCAACAGACGTGTCCCATAAAATGTTTCCTGCAATGATGCTTTGGGCAAAATACAATTATAGGGAACAACATTCTCCAGACATTTCCTGAAGTATTCACGATCGATACCGGCAGGGAATTCGTATTGCCGGGTCTTGGGATTGCGGATCCACTCCCGGATGAAGGAAAGAACCATCGCGTCCAGCGCGTGATGTTTTTTATTTTCACGGACTTTCTTCATGAATTTATCCGGTTCCAGACCACCCTGATCGGAAGCCAGAAGCGAGTTGAGATGATAGAGTCCACGGACTTTGGCGGTATTGGCACCATTGATGATGTGGATATGGCGCTTCTCCCCGGCTTCACCGGGCTGCCATCCGCAGCGCAAAGCGGCAACATCGCGCGCCACTCTGGCGATGTAAGCGGTCTCGGCCAGTGAATCCCATTTCTGGTCAAGGGTAAAAGGATCCTTGGCGGTCAGGATCTCCTTCTTCTTGCGGGAAAGTCCCATTTTTTCCACACGTTCACAGAAAGCGGCGAATTCCCCCTTCTGAGTCAGCCATTCGTAAGGAGTATGGTCGCCTTTTTCACGGTTTGTTCGGGAGCGTGTGACCACTTTGTTGTACTGATTGTCCGAACCGCCGCGGGCACGAGGCACGATGTGCTCGACCTCCAGGGTATCTACCTCATTTTCAGAGAGTGTATCACCGGTGTAGGGACAGATGAAGTTCTGCTCCCTCAACATTCTGAGCTTGCGGACATTGCCGCCGCCGGAAAGATTCAATTCCCTGGCCTGAGAACGGGCCTGATCCCAGGCTTTGCGGTTTTCATTCTGGAATTTCTGGAGCTTTTTCTTGGCTTCCTCGCCCATGAAATCCTCACGGATGAATTCCATGATGATCTCATCGGGCACTCCATAGAGCGAGATCATGCGCTCCAGCTGCTCATAGAAAAGGCCGATGCGGTGAACGACCAGGACATTCCTCTGGATTCCGATCAGCTTTTTGATTTGCTCCCGGATGAGATCCATTTCGGTGCTCTTGCCGCTCCAGTCACCCGAAAGCGGAAGGACGGGGATATAGATGTTCTGCCACTCCCCCTTGATATAGCGCAGAAAGACGAGATCATCCTTGCTGAGTTTGTAATACGGAGTGCCCTTCTTCCCGCAGAGATCCTGGGCATCCTTGTAAAAATCAGCGGGACTTTGGCCGGAGAGAACCAGCTCGCGAATGAGCCGCGCGGCCGGCCGTGAATAGCGGGAACGGCCTGTCGTGGAAGGAGCTTCTATGCAGGGATGAGTGCTTATCGGAGCGTGGCAATTCTTTTTGAGCCACTTTTTCCACTCGGTTTTATTCAAGGAATAAGCCGCGGCGATGTGTTCTTCGGTTTCGCCGTTCTGACGAGCCTCCTTAGCACGCTGACGGGCTTCCTTCAGGAGCTGATGGATCTCCTCCACAGTCAAGGAGGATTCATTGAAATCTTTGTTTTGCAAATGATCCCGATAGAAACGGATGTTCTTGAGTTTCATCAGGAAAGTGGCCTCGTAAATGGCTATGTCATTGGAACGGGCCACATTGAACCGCGGGATCAATGCACAGGGAGCCGGCAGACGGTTGTCGAACCGGGGGATCTTTTGCCCCAGCAGCCCCTGCCAGTCATTCTCGCCGCCTTCTTTCAGATTATATTCAGCACGGGCATCGGGATAGTAAGAAGCGTAAGCCCTGGCTGATGGTCCGTAGATGATCCGCATTTCACTTCCTTCGAGCCTGGGGAACTGACGCGAGGCGGCTTTCAGCAGATCCACGAGCTCTTTGACAACGAGATCCCTGGGGATGATGTAATTGCGGACAGTATCCGCGTGGTGGTTTATGCGCTGTTTGAGCTGATGGGTCTTGGGATCCCAGAGTCCCATTTTGTAAGCGGCGAAGTAACAGGGATACTGGTATTGGGTATCTTCACCGACAGCGGCGATCAGTTCCTGACGATAGGCGGAAGCGCTTTCGGCAGTCTTGGAATCCTCCTCCTCGCTGCCTTTACGGTTGGAGGGGCGGTTCTTCCAGGGAACACTTTTATCGAAACCGCGGCGCTGGATGGCGGAGTGGAGTGCTTTGTAAACTTGCCAGGGTTCCAGTTTCTTCCCTTGCAGGAGCATGATCCGAAGCAGGGCGGAATTATAAACGGTAGAATCCCCTCGGCGTGGGAATTCCCTTTCCAGACGAGGATCACCCTTTTTGCCGTTCTCACGCCCCTTGAGCACCGGGATGCCGACTTCTTCACAAACAGCCTGAAGATACTTTTCACGAGCCAGATGCGCCTTGCGGGTGCGGAAAGCACGAATGATTTTTCGCTGTTCATCCCGTTTGCCGTAATTCTCATCTAGCAAGAGGGATCTGGCCTCCAGCATTTTATTACCCCGACGGGCGGCCAATCCCAGTGAACCGGTACCAACATCAAACGCAAAAACTAATCTCTCACTTTTCTCACTCATCCGAAGTCTCTCTTTCTCTCAACAAAAGTCCTTCTGTTTCAAGAAAGATACCACTGCCCCCAAAGACTGTCAATCAGATATCTCTTCCAGCATTGTCTTAAAAAAGATCCTTATGATATCTATCGGCTCCCATTAAGAGTATCGATGGAAAAAACAGCCTCATAGGTATCTTCTATTGAAAAACACCCTGTCCTGATTGCTCAAGACAGGGTGTCCTCGTTTAATCTAGCCTCGTTTCAGCTATCTGCCGGCGCAATAGAACTTCATCTTGCCTTGTTTGATATCCACAGTGTAGGTGTCTTTAGCGCCTTCCACCAGGGTCCAGGTCTTGCCGTCTTCGCTTTCGTAAAGATTGCATGTGAATTTCAGGGTCATTATACCTGTCTTCGCATTCATGCTGTAAGTGATCCACGGTTCTTCGCTTCTGGTCACCATGCAGCAACCACTAAGAATTACCTCTCTTATAGCAGACAACAAACTAAAATTCAAGAGGCTATGACAAAATTACATTACCTCACCCATTGCCGAAAAAAGAATACACTAAAAGATGTATATGTCGCTCCTTAACATAAATCTAATAGATTAAAATAAAGAGAAATAAGGAGGAAAAAGGTTGAAATAAACTACAAGGAAAAGATGCAGAAGAAAAATTTCATGTTTCAGATGCTACCGTGCAGGGTAATAACACGACATTTCCCACAGACCAGAAGTTGTACAAGAAAATCATAGAGGGCTGTCATGACATAGCTCAACAAGAAGGCATAGAACAAAGACAAAGTGAGGAGAAAACAAGCAAGGAATTGCTCAGACAAACTTATAACGGCAAACACCCCAAACGCTGGAAGAAAGCTAGAGCTGCCAAGAAGAAACTACGCACACTGGCCAGACAAGTCATCAAAGAATTGGAACGAAAATTTCTCTTTATTCCACTTTAATCATCAAGAGAGTCCACATATTTCCTTAAGTCTTGAAATACAACAGGCTTACGATTCATTGGCGGAAATTGTTTTTTTGAAATTGTTTCTACAGGTTCAAATACAATATCCGGGGCGACACGGATTTTTGAGCGAAAAATATCTTTGATGTTTTTTAGGAATTCCGCGTCTGTACGATCTGAACCGACATGAACGATGATGCTGTCGGTTCCCAGTTCATTCGTATAGGCCTCCACGATATAGTTTTTGATGCCGCTGATGCCGTCCAATATGTTATAGAACGCGGAAGGATAAAGTGTTGTTCCTTTGTATTTTATCATTTGTTTTTTGCGTCCCAGCACAGAACTGAGACGCATGGTTTGGCGGCCGCAGCGACATGGTTCGGTATAATGATAACAAATGTCGCCCGTTTTAAAACGCAGCAAAGGCATTCCTTCTACTCCCAGAGTGGTGATCGTTACCTCGCCCGGTTTATCCTCCGGAACAGGCTGATCATTATCATCCAGGAATTCCACGATAATAAGCTCCGGAGGAAGATGCCCTCCACAGTGATAAGGGCATTCAGTGAAAGAGGTCTGCATTTCCGTAGAGGCGTAGGTAGAAAAAAGCTCCAGCGATGGCCAAGCCTTTGCGATCTGTTTGCCCAGTGTACTCAGGGCAAAATCCGGAGCGGGTGTTCTCAATGCTTCACCAATACAGATGGCACGCTTTAAGGAGCATTTAGATATATCTATGTCATGGGCTTTGGCATATTGAACTAATTTAATCAAAAATGAGGGAACGACCATACAGAAGGTCGGATGGATCCTGTGAATGGTATCCCATTGAAATTCGGGAATACCGTTGCCCACGCGAACCACGCCGCAATTCAAGTCGCGTGCACCTAAGAAATATGCCAATCCCGCCATGAAGCGTCTGTCGATTGTCGTCATCAGCTGCAGAATATCCCCTCTCCCGCAGCCAACAGTCGAAAAGGAAAGTTGTTCATTATATGCCAGCCTGTCTATGTCGGAACGAGTCAGACAAAATGTAACAGGATCGCCCAACGTACCCGATGTAGTGACAAAATCAAATACATCCTCTCTGGGAACACAAAGAAAATCATCATTGAATTTTTGTAAATCATCTTTGGTTGTCACCGGGATCTCGCATAAATCTTCTAAAGCGGAAATTTTGGATATATCGATGTTATTCCGCTGAAACATACACTGGTAAAAGCGGGAGTGCTCTTTCAGATAAACCAGTGTCCGTTTTAGTGATAGTTCCTGTTCCCGTCGTATCACATCCGCAGAACAGAATTGAAGATTGAAATTTTTATTTATCATAAACTTTTATCTTTTTTGAAATTCGTATTTCATCACCACGCGACGGTATTTCTTTTTGTAATGCCTGAGCCCAATATGAACAGGATTTCTCTTTGTCAGAATGTTGAAAATAGTAGTCCCCCAGGATTTCATAGGTATGATAAAAGGTGGGATTGAGTTGTATAAAATCGCTGATCTCATCCTCAGACCATTCCTCTTCATCAGAAAGAAGGAGATCGGATTTTTTTCTAAAAAGTTTTACTTGATCTGATATTTGCAAAAGATGCTGATCCGTTGGCAATATCAAATCAGGACGATCCATCCGGCCATTGAAATCATAATTTTCATCAGCAAATATCTCCTTGAGATCATAGCATACATATTCCCCCATTTGCCACGGTCTGGTAGAAATCCACAACAATTTTTCAGAAGGTTTAAAAATTACAGAATGGTGACAAATAAATTGATTGATGCATTTTGTGTTTCCAAGCCCAATATCTTCATCATGAAGCCCCCTGTAATCTCTCAAAATATCAGCGGCATCTTTTGGTGAAATTTTACGTCCATCTACCATAGTATGATTTTTTATAAGTTCATCCATTCTAAGATATCGGTAGAAGGAGTCGGAAGTAGAAATATTTTCTTGATTGATCGTGTTAGAGGCAAGAGACGGAGATTGGAAGTGATTTGCACAGACGATGTATTGATTAGTGGATATGCAAATATCCATTTGGCTGGGTGTTTTTTCAATAATCACAGCATGACCATCTAAAGCTGAAGCCACAAGAAATGATTCTGAAATAAATGTCTTATACTTTTGCGCAATGGTATAGGCTTCCTCAATGGTCGAAGCATATTGCAAGATTTCGCGCGCAAGAATAGAAACAGGAGTTGCCGATGAGAATGGTATATCCCCCTTGGCCGCGTTAATTGTAATGCACAATCCCTGATCATTCATCCCAGATAAAACCCCTACCATGCCTGCCCAACCTATAGAAACAAATTTATAACCTTTGTCAGGAACATAAAAATTGACTAATTTATTTCTGGCAAAGTCATCACCAACATAAAAATCAAAATTTCGTCCCACAATCAACTGTGAATCCGATGAACAGTCTCCCCATGCAGCAAAAGATGTACAACCGGCCAGCATATAGCCCTGCATGATATGGCCTATGTCATGCGCTGCATGATAAAAAAGCTGACGCTCATAGGCTGGTCCCACAAAATCAAAAGCGGAACTGCAAAAACGGGACATCGCACAAATTTCCTGACGATATTCCAAGGGTATATTCTCACCCAGATTCCGATTGAATACCACAGCAAATAGGCGAAGGAATTTTAAATACCGTTCCGAAGGAACCAATACGTTTATCTGATCTATAAAAAACTTCTCCTGCTCATAGAGCTCGCCTTGTGCTAATTCACCAAATGCTGTTCCACGTTCAACAGGATCACCCTTAAGATAAATTTCACTTATTCCATATTCATCCTTTTTCTGTGTGCAGATAAAGCTGTTCCGGAATCTCTTTATATATCCATTCACTTCCACAGTCCCCTCAGGAATAAGTGAATCGATATTTGGCTTTTTAAAATCGATTCGTATCAAAAAAATGAAGATAAAAACAAATAAAAGACAAAAGAACACCGCAAAGCAGGCGGTAATCCACTTCAACCATTTTTTCATCTTAAAAAATTTATTTATCTTCATATTCTATGTATCTAACAAGCAGCGATTTTCTTGGCAAGGTATGATTCACCCAATAGATTAGCACAGGTCAAAATCCCCGTTACAGCTGTCCCCAAGATCCCGGCCACAGTTAAACTCTGACCAGTTAAAAACAGATTAGGCAAACGCGTTCTTCCCGGAATAAGTGTTGCCATTAAATTCTTAGCATTTGTACAAATGCCAAAAGCACTTCCATTGAATGTACCTGTGTAATCCCTATAGGTAAGCGGACTGCTTGTATATACGGTTTCAATCTTTGAACTTAAACCGGGGAAAAATGACTCTGCCTCATGAATTATCGCATTCGCGATACGTTCCTTAAATTCTTTATATTCGTTTCCTCTTCTTCCGTAAATAGTATCAGCATATGGAGCCAATTCAGAATAATCCATCAATTTCATAATGCTCACCACCTTGGTATAGGGAGATACCTTTCCATCTTGTTCGTATGGTTGAGTACTCATCATCAATCCATTTGGACAAATACATTTGCCCGTTGCGCGATCTCGGTAGACCCAACACCGGTTATCCGGAAACAGGAGATGACATGAATTTAAAAGTGGAAATTCATTTGGTTTCATCAAAAGATAAACGGTAAAAAGCCCGCAGCTGTTATCCAATAAATTTATTCGCGTGATATACGACTTGCGAATACATTCTGTCTTTTCGAGAATACGAAATGTTTCTACCGGATGAATGGATGAAATCACGTAGTTCGCTTTTATAAAACGTCCATTTTCCATTTCAACACCAGAAACTTTCCCGTCATCAACAGAAATCCGAACGACCTTGGAGGACTTTAACACAGTGCCCCCATTATTTATAATTTCCGAAATATACGCATCCGCAAGCTGTTGACTCCCATCTATCAATTTATAGCAGCCTGTAATATTGGAATGTCGAACCATCCCTATATGGTAGATAGGTGTACTATCATACTCACCAGCCAAAATTGTGGTATTACCCGAACAAACGGTCCTAACCAGCTCATCGCTCAGGGTTTCTTCCACAACTTTTGAGGCCGGAATCTGCATATAAGTGCGGTCTCCGTCATCAATGATACCTTTCTGGAAATTCTCAATAGACAGCTTGCTGCCCACAGTACGAATCAAATCAGTAAATGCCTTTATCTCACTGGAATGACCTGGGAAATAACGTGAAAGTCCTTCCTGTATCCTTTCATATCCCATCGCGTATTGGTAAACCTTATCCTGGATATGAAGCGTTTCAAAAGCATCATCATCCATTCTCAAAAGTTTTATCTTATCCAAAACCCGATTATATTTAAAAATTTGATAGAGAGGTTCATTCTCGCTCAATCCTCCCACATAATGTACACCCGTATCAATCAGTACACCTTTGCGACTGAAGGACTGGACACAACCTCCAAAAGATGAATTTTTTTCTATCAAGCAAACATGATACCCTTCCCGGCTAAGTGTTGCCGCACAAACCATTCCGCCTATTCCACTGCCAATTACAACTACATCATAAGAATTTTCATCAGTGTTCATCAGCAAATTCCTTTCGCTCTAATATAAAAATAGTATTGGATGTAAAGTTATCATTCCGAATTGATTTGATATGGAATTTTTTTGAATTTGCATACTCTTCAAGAAATGCAGAATCAAA
>Ga0265298_10006301_pt1 | contig 14692 bp, 7 predicted proteins | sample AusTroGonzalo_MG_3_FD_193486 | JGI IMG/M metagenome (GOLD analysis project Ga0265298, IMG submission 193486) | Bovine rumen microbial communities from tropical cattle in Woodstock, Queensland, Australia - Gonzalo_01 | ecosystem: Host-associated > Mammals > Digestive system > Stomach > Rumen ... | reverse complement strand
TCACCATAATCACCCAAAGTTTCCATTAAGACATATGCTCCTGTTGTAATACCTTTCTGCATAAAGTGGAAGGGGTCGTACGTAGCCGTGAAGTCCTTGCGGGTATAGTCGTAGTCGCAGAACAGACGCCATGAGAAGTTAGACTTGTACTTATACGTCAATGAAATGCCCGTTCCAAACGAGGTTGACGACTTAGCACCAATGGTGAGGTATTCCCAATCGTCAGTCCATTTCTCGCCCATGTTGCTGGGATACTCCAGGTTGCTGATTGACAAGGTCGGATCACCATCGGGTTGCTTATTACCTGGACGATTGTCGAGTTCCATCTTGTAGCTGATGTCATTAAGGTTGCCTTCGGCGTGGCCGTCGATGTCGAGCTCCTGGGTGATGGAACGGCCGATAAGCGCCTTCGTGCCCAATGAGAAGTGACTGCTGAGCGGCAAGTTGAAATACACGCCTACACTACCCGTAAACTCAGTTATGTGGTCGCTCTTCACGATGCCATAGATGTCAGTGACGGGGGAATTGGCATTCCTCCATGATTCCTCTGAGTTCATGTCATATCCCACTTTTTCAAAGTAGGTAAAAAAATTCTGATCGTCCCTGCCGGCTATATAGTCTTCCGGCCGAAACGTCTGGTAGGCTACGCGTAAGCCCTCCCAGGCAAACATGTCCTCTAATGCAGCATAGTCGGTAAAGTCCCCGAAGTCCTTAGTTGACTGGGCCCTGATTCTCAGACGACCGCCAACACCAATGTATTTATTGAAGAAGTAGGCTCCTTCAGCATCCACCACCGTGGCAGCACGGAACGTGATGGTCCTCTTTTCACCGTCACTTTCGAATTCGAGGTCCTTGCCTCCAAGGCCTACACCCATGGAAATGCTGAAGAACGAAGGTTTTTCATTTTCAAGGATCAGATCGTTGCGCAGCAGACCTTTCTGTTTGAACATCAGGTCGCACAGGGCATAACCTAACTCGGTTGACATGATACCGATGCCAGCACCGGACATCACATCGCTAATCCAGTGACGATTGTTCAGAACACGCATCACACCTGTGGCTGTTGCTATACCATAGCCTGCGACTGACCACCAGGGTGAACGCGTCAGGCCATACTCTTTGTGTAACAACGAGGCACCCACGAATGCTGTGGCCGTATGGCCTGAGGGCCATGAGTTGGCGGTAGAGCCGTCAGGACGCATCTCCTTGGCGGAGTACTTGATGCCATTGACAAGACCGGCCATGATGAGATACGACATACCGGCACTCGCCAGCAGTCGAGGCCAATCACTACGTCCTTCATAGCCACCAAGTTTCAGTCCGACAACCATCGCTGGGCCGAAGAACTGCGTGTAGTCATCAATACCCGTCTTGAAGTCCGTCAGGAGTTGAGTGTTTTTCTTGCCTCCTTGATCTGCCTTTGCATTGACACGAAACATGGCCTTGTCGCCCTTGAGCGCCCAGCCTGCCACGAACAGAGGGATACCGACGAAAGTCATGTCGTCCATGAACTTGTAGGGTTTGACACCAGGATTCGTCTTCGACTTGAAGAAGTCAAAATCCATCTTGGGACTAACGGAAGGAGTTGCCATGTCAAGGAGTATAGGACTCCGTTCTGGCAAGTCAACCAGTTCAGCCTTCATTTCCGGTGTCTCCAGAGTCAGGGGCTCCATGTCTCGATAGTTGTCTGCTTTGGCCTGAACAGCAAAGACAACAGCAAAGAGTAAAAAAAGCTGTTTCATCATATCCTCTAATTATTGATTTTGTCCACGTTCATTCAGATTATCTGTAAAAGTCTTGGCCATGATGCCTGCGCATACCAGAATCAGTGTAAGGTCGGCAATAAGTGGTTCAAGCTCTGACATATTATTTATTTTACTGATTTTTCTGTTACGAAACAGGCCACCAGTCCATAGGTGATGGTGGGGCGAATCCAAATTTCCGTAAGCACATAGTCGGTAGATTCGTCGCGAGGCTCCAGATAGATGTCCCAGTTGTAAAGCAGGGCGATGAGGCAGTCGACAATGAAGATCATCCAGAGGTTGCTCTTGGAGTAGGTCTTCCATTCCTTACGCGCGTAGAAAAAGGTGAGCATGAGGATGAGGAACACTGAGAGCGTGGAACATGCCAGATGGAGGGAGTAATAAATCAACGGTGGCGCAAAGAGGATGTCGCGCAGCAGTACCGTTATTCCCACACACACCGATGACCAGTAGTTGAACTGCTGCGTGGTGATGCGTAAATCGAAGAAGTACATCCACATCATCACCAGACAGGCAATGTAGAACATGTTGAGCACCAGTTCTGGCCATGTATTACTCAGTCCGAAGTGAAAGATGCCATATATCATGATGCCCACCGAGAGCAAGGCAGCCACGGCGGTAACACCGATATCGAAGACTTTGGCATTCTTTTTGAATCTAGACTTCATTGTTACTATTTTTTTACTTAGTACCACCGCCAAGCGCAACGTAGAGCGCAATGACGGCCTGGGCACCGTTGTACATGTTCGTAGCCTCATTGAGCTGGGCACTGAGGAGCGACTCCTGAGCGGTGAGTACTTCAAGGTAGCTGGCCTTACCATTGTCCATCAGTTCGTGGGTGCCGACGTAGGCTTCGTGGAGCACCTCCACCTGACGGTGGTAGTAGCCGTGCCTCTCGCGGGCTTCGTGACAGTCGGCAATTGCCAGGTTCACTTGATTGCCAGCATCAACGACTGTCTGCACATACTTCTTCCGCAGGTTCTCCTCGGTCAGCTTGCTGATCTTGTAGTTGGCATTGATCTGGCCACGGGCGAAGATAGGCTGCGTAAGTGAACCGACGACCTGAAGCAGCAGTTTGCCGGGATTGACAAGGCCGCCGCTATTGCTCCATCCGGCTTCTCCCATTAGCGTGATGCTGGGATAGAAGGCGGCACGGGCAGCCTGCGTGTTATAGAAAGCCTCTTCCATGTAGTAGTTGGCCAGACGGATATCGGGCCGGCGCTCCAGCATCATGGCGGGCACGCCGATCTTCATGAACCGATCCTCGAATAGGCGCTGGCCTTCGGTAGACGAGTGGTATTTTTCACCTAAAACCCAATGAGAGCGCTCGATGTGCTGGGGGGCGATGCAGAGCAGACTGCAGATTTCGTTCTCCGTAGCGAGTATGTTGCGGCGGATACCGGCAATCTGGAGCTTCACGTTAAGCCATGATGATTCCTGCTGGTTGACAGCCGTCGAGTAGACCTTTCCATTCTCGTAGAGGGCCTGTTGCATATCCAATGAGACTTTCCACAGGCTGTCGGTCTCGATGAGGATGTCCAGTTCGCGGTCGAGCAGCTGGAGACAGAAGTACTGCTGGGCAATGGCGCTGATGAGGTTGGAACGAGTCGCCTCCTCGGCCATCTGTGACTGCAACAGTACGGCCTTGGCAGCACGCTTCTTATTGGTGATGGAACCAAACAGGTCAACATCCCATGACACATCCAGCGGCAGGAGATAGCTCTTTGTAGCTTTTGCTCCGTCGAAACTGGAGATGGAGCCCTGCGGTGAGAAATAGACTGACGGCAGATAGGCCAGTTTTCTCGTTCTCAGCGAAATCTCACTTTTCTCAACATTGATGCGAGCGGTATTCAGGTCTGTGTTGTTGGCCAAAGCCTGCTCAATGAGCCGCTGCAGCAGGGGGTCGGTAAAGAACTCGCGCCACGACATCTCGGCGATAGATGCTTCTCCCGTGATCGACATGATGTCCTGCGAGGTGCCGAAGACGTCGGCGGGATCCTGCACGGTCTTCTCATATTTATTATATAATCCGCAGCCCGTGAGCATCAGACCTGCGGTAATACTTAGAAATACCTTTTTTATCATAATATAATTCGTGGTCATAAAATCATACTTGTTTGTTGGTCACTTCTTTCCCCTGGAACCGCTCGTGCAGTTTCTGGAACACAATGAAGAAGGCCGGAACGACGAAGAGCAGGGCAATGGTGCCGATACTCATACCGCCGATGACACCCAGGGCAAGGGCACGGTTACCATTGGCACCGGCACCACCCTCGATGACGAGCGGAATCATACCGATGATCATCGTGGCCACCGTCATCAGAATCGGGCGCAGACGCTCCTTGCAGGCCTCGAAGGCAGCCTCGGTGATACTCATACCCTGGGCACGGCGCTCCGTGGCAAACTCGGTAATCAGGATGGCCGTTTTTGACAACAGACCAATCAGCATGATGACACCCGTCTGCAAGTATATGTTATTATCCATACCTGGTATTTCATTGATATAGCCAAGGTAAGCAAACACGAAGGCACCCATCAGACCGAACGGTACACTGAACAGCACGGCCCATGGTGTGAACCAAGAGTTATACAGAGAAGCCAGGATGAGGTAGATCAGTATGGCGCAGATGACGTAGATGAGCGCCGTGGCGTTAGAGCCGGAAGTCTCCTCTACCTCACGCGACATACCGCTATACTCGTAGGAGGCCGTGTTTGGCATCTCCTCCTTAAACACCTCGGCAATGGCCTTATGAGCGTCGCCTTCGGTGTAGCCGCTACCAGGTTTCACGATGCAGGTGATACTCTGGAACAGGTTGAAGTGCTCGATATTCGACGGGCCGACAATCTGCTTCATGGTTACGAACTGGGAGATGGGAGCCATCTTGCCACCTTTCACTTGCATGAAGATATTGTGCAGCGACTGCGGGTCAAGACGATACTCGGGTGACGCAGCAGCCATGATGCGGTAGACCTTACCAAACTGGTTGAAGTTGCCAATATACGCACCACCGCAATAAGAACCCAGCGTGTTGAGTACGGCTTCAGGTGTCACACCAGCGCGGTCGCACTGGGCGGCATCAACATCGACCTGATATTTCGGAAAACGCTCAGAGTACGTTGACATGGCAGTGGCTATCTCCGGGCGTTCAGACAGTTTGGCCAGGAAGTGCTCAGTGCGCTTTGCAAACTCCGACAGGTTACCGTCGGTGGGATCTTCTACCATGAGCATGATGTCGTTACTGGTACCATAGCCTGGAATCTGAGGCATCTCGAACGGAATCACCCGCAAGTTCTTGATATCTTGGCAGTCAAAGTAGAAACGGTACATGACAAGCGTCAGCAGATGGTTCATGCCAGGACGCTCATCCCAGTTCTTCAGACGTACCACCATCGTACCGTAGTTGGAACCAGCACCCGATATCATACCATAACCACAGACTAAAGCGAAACTCTCCAGTTCGGGAATATTCTTCACCTTAGCCTCAACGGCTTTCGCCATCTCACGGGTCTGCTTCAGTGTGGAGCCTTCCGGAGCTTGTATCTCAACCAAGAACACGCCCTGGTCCTCCTGAGGCACAAGACCTGAAGGCAGGCTCTTCATGAAGAACACCAGCAGCACAGCGGCCAGTGCCAGGAAGCTCCATGCCAGGATGGGGCGCTTGATGAACTTCTGAACAGCCTTACTGTATTTATTATAGATGGCGTTATAGCTGACTTCATACGCTTTCTTGGTATAATAGGTCAGACCCTTGCCTTCCTTCTTGCCTTCCGTCACGCGCATCATGATGGCGCAGAGGGCTGGACACAACGTCAGGGCCGATATGCAAGACAGACCTACAGACGAGGCAATGGTGATACCAAACTGAGTGAAGAACGTACCCGAGGTGCCTGGCATGAAGGTCACGGGGATGAACACCGCCATGAACACCAACGTACACGAGACAACGGCTAGCGACACCTCATTCATGGCCTGACGGGTAGCTTCGCGGGCATCGCTGATACCATTCTCCATCTTCGCCATAACGGCCTCCACCACCACAATGGCGTCATCCACCACCGTACCGATGGCCAGCACCAGTGCGAACAGCGTCAGGATGTTGAGCGAGAAACCGCATATTGACACGACGGCAAAGGTGCCCAGCAGCGACACAATGATCGAGATCGACGGAATGATCGTGGCCTTTAAGTTCTGCAGGAAGAAGAACACCACAAGCACCACCAGGATAATGGCAATGACCAGCGTCTCCACCACATTGTGGATAGCAGCGAACAAGAAGTCATCGCTGGTCATCAGGGTCACGAACTCCAGTCCGGCCGGCATCGTTGCCTTCATTTCTTCAAACGTTTTATTGATGCTGGCGTTCACCTGAGTGGCATTGGCACCTGGAGCCGCGAACACCATGCAGAGGGCACCCGGTTTGTCCTGGATGTTCGATGTGAAGTTGTAGCTCATGGCACCAATCTTCACCTCTGCCACGTCGTTCAGGTGCAGAATGCCACCACCACTGGTGCGTAGCACGATGTTGTTGAACTCCTCGATGGTCTTCAGCGTACCCTTGTACTGCATAGAGTACTGGTAGGAGTTCTCCGACTGTTCACCCAAGGAACCCACACCAGCCACGAAGCTCTGTCCACCGATAGATGCGAAGATGTCGTTAGGGGTCAGTCCGTACTGGGCCATCACGTCGGGCTTCAGCCAGATGCGCAGGGCGTACGTGTTACCTAAGCTCAATACGTTACCCACACCGGTGACACGCATCAGTCTCGGCTTGATGTTGATATCAATGTAGTTCGACACAAAGTCTTCGTCGTACTTGCCGTCGGCACTCCTCACGGCGAAGATGCGCAGGATGTTGTTCTGTCGCTTTTCCACCTTCACACCGACCTTGTTCACGTCAGCAGGCAACAGGGCCTGGGCGCGCGTTACACGGTTCTGCACATTCACCGTCGCCATGTCGGGGTCGCTACCCTGCTTGAAATAGACGTTGATTTCCACATCACCATTCGACGAGGCTTTTGAGGTCATATAGGTCATATCATTCACGCCATTGATGGCCTCCTCCAGCGGCTGGATGACCGACTTCATCACTGTGTTCTCGTCAGCACCGGTGTAGCTGGTGCTGACATTGACCGTAGGCGGTGCAATGTCAGGATATTGCTCTACTGGCAGTGTGCTCATCGAGATGTAGCCCACCAGCGCTATCACAATCGAGATGGCACATGCCATCACGTACTTATTAATAAATATGTTGTTCTTCATAATGCGGAAGCGTATTATTCACCTTTCACTTCTTCAGGAAACAGTACCCTCTGTCCCTCATTTACATTGTTGGCTCCCACGGTCACAATGACGTCACCCACTTCCAGACCGCTGGTCACGATAAAGTCCTTGCCGTTGCCAGTGTCTTCTGTAGTCACTTCGACAGCCGTTGCCGTGCTGTCGGCCTTAACCTTATAGACTTGCGCCTTGTCCTGCAGACGTACTACGGCATACTGCGGAACTACGATAACCGAATTCTCTGCAAAAGGCATGACGATAGTGCCTTGAATACCAGAGTACAGATGACCGTCGGGATTGGGAAACGATACCTTGCTGGTCAGCGAGCCTGTCTCTGCATTAACTACACCAGTCAGACTGACGACACGTCCCTTGTGGGGATATTCAGTACCGTTCTTCATCACAAACGTGGCGGGGGGCAGATTAGCGATATACTTCTCTACCTCGTTGGCTTTCATGCCCTCCTTCACCATAGCCTCGACTATAGACTCCGTGACCGAGAACTCAGCGTACATCGTCGTGTTGCCACTCAGCATGGTCAGCTGTGTCATAGGTGATACCTGGTCACCGGCACGCACGGGAATCTCACCAATCACGCCGGATACGGAAGCCGTGATGGTACAGAAGCCGAGGTTTACCTTGGCACGGTTCACGGCTGACCGCGCCTGGGCCACTGAAGCCTGGGCCTGCTTATAAGTGTTCTCTGAGTTGCTCAGCATATAACTACTCACGATTTTCTTGTCAAACAGGTTCTTGTTCGACTCATACTCCAGTTTTGCAGAGTTCTCCTGAGCCAGGGCGGCCTGCAGGTTGGCCTGCGCGGCCTCTAACTCCAACTGGGCATTGCGCGAGTCGATGATGAAGAGCGTCTGTCCCTTCTTCACCTGCTGACCCTCAGCCACACAGATCTTCATCAACTGGCCACTGACTTGTGGCGTTACCGTTACGTCGTTCTGACCTTTCATCCTGGCACTGAACTTATAGGGGAGTTCAATGTCCGATTTCTGCACTGTCATCGTTTCGAACGACGATTGTGTCTCCTTGGGCAAGTTTACACTGCACGACACCAGCCCGGCTACGACGCCAAGCATTAAAGTCCATTTCATTGATTTCATTGTCATAAATTAATATATTTAGGTTTTTCGGGCAAAGTTAAGCATATTATCTCAAAAAACATCATTTTTAGTGACTTTTTTTTGATTTTTACATATTTTGGAACTCTGACGCCGGATTTCTATCAACTTTTCTTATTGATACGCTTCGTCATACCGATGGCACCCGTTGGACAGACGAGGCGGCAAAGGTGACAGCCGACACACTTCATACCCATGATATGGGGCTGACGCGTCTCTTTGTCGAAGACGATCGCCTGATGCCCCCGTCACTGCATGAGATCTCACAGCGTCCGCAACCGACACACAACTCCCTGTCAATCTTTGGATAGATAATGGTGTTGCGGTCCAGATAGTCGGGCTTCATAAACTTCGGCAACTGCTCACCCACCAGCTCCTGCAGACGGGCGACGTTGTGTTTAACCATATAGCGCCGGAGTCCGAGCATGAGGTCGTCGATGATACGATAGCCATACTGCATGACGGCGGTACATACCTGTACGTTGCTACACCCCAGCTGGATAAACTCCAGGGCGTCGCGCCACGTCTCGATACCGCCGATACCGCTCAACTCCGTCTTCTTCGGCATCTGTGCCAATTCCAGTATATGACGCAGGGCAATGGGGCGGACGGCACGTCCGGAGTAGCCGGAGACCGTACGCTGTCCTGCCACTTCAGCACCAGCATCCATCGTCACACTCTTGATGGTGTTAATGGCAGAGATGGCATCGGCACCGGCATCGGCACAGGCATCGGCAGGTTCTGCAACATGGGTGATATTGGGTGTCATCTTCGAAATGACGGGAATCTTCACATGGCTCTTGACACAGGCAGTATAGGTCTTCACCAATTCAGGACTCTGACCTACATCACTGCCCATACCCTCATACTTCATCTGCGGACAGGAGAAGTTCAACTCGATGGCGTCACAACCTGCCTCTTCAGCCAACTTTGCCAACGTGATCCACTCTTCTTCGTCCTGTCCCATGATGGAGGCGATGACCACCTTCGTGGGATAGTCCTGTTTCAGCCGGTGAAGGATCTTAAAGTCCTCCTCCACAGGGTTCTCGCTCAACTGTTCCATGTTACGGAAACCGTAAAAGTCGCCGTGGGTGGCATTGTTGTGCATAGCGTCGAAACGCGGCGACACCTCCTTGATCTCCTGCATGCAGATGGTCTTATAAAACACACCAGCCCAGCCGGCATCGAAAGCGTGCGCCACCATCTCGTAGTTGGTACATACCGCCGACGAGGCGAGGAAGAACGGATTCTCACAACGTATACCGCAGAAGTCGATGGTCAGATCGGGATAATGGCTGTCGTCCACATCATCGGGATGAACACTACGCAGCATCTCCTTGATGCGGATGGGCCAGTTATAGTGGATACAAGCCTGTTCCGCCCTTTCCAGATCGGCATCACTACAATCCTTCACCCAGCGCAGGGCGGGCTTATGATTGTCGAAACGGATGGCACGGATAGCCCGTGCAGGGTCGCCCGTCTGACAGGCTTTGGTGCATGGAGCATCTTGGCACAGCAGACAACGGCTGGCTTCCTCATAGATATTAATACGTTTACTCATCGTTTTATGATTTTAAGTTAGATGATGCCAAAGCGTTTGAGTATAGGCGAACGGTCGTTTGAGTATAGGCGAACAGTCGTTCGAGTATAGGCAAACGGTGGTTTAAAGGCAGTAATTTCCAACACTCGGGTTCACTTCAGACCTATTTCTTTGTTTTTAGGTTTCAGTATCTTGTCCCTGAAGAAGTAGAACATCAGGAACGGCGTTGTAAAGCCGATGATACTGCCCACGCATACATCCGACAGGAAGTGTTGGGAAAGATAAACACGTGAGTAAGCCCCCGTCGCAGCAAAGACTAACAGCAACAGCAACGACGTGCTAAACAGAATCTGAGTCCAGAGGTTGCGGGATGTTTTTTTCCGACTATAGTAATATGCCAGAAGGATCGTACAACAAGTACAGAACATGAAGAACGTCGAGGCGTGTCCTGAGGGGAAGGAATTACCATGATACATCTCCACTCCCTGCACCAAGGGCAAGACCAGATGGTTGTAATTCTCGAACACACTAACAGGACGGTCGGTACTGATGATGTGTTTCATTATCTGCAGGGTGGCACCTCCCGTCAGCTCACACATGGCAAAGAAGAGTGTTATCTTGATCTTCTTCCATAACAGGGGGAGCAGCGCCAAAGCATACAAGGGCCATTCTGCCAACAAGCTATAATACTTGAAGAAAGTGTCTTGGATGCTTGTATGATGAGAGTTCAGCAGCATGTGAAGTTCTGGCTTCGGATACATATACATCAATCCGAGTATTGCCATGAGCAATACACAATACGGAATCACATAAACGCAAACCGTCCTGATAAATATTCGCCTGTTGATCATCTTCTTTTTTAACCGAGCTCTTTTAGGTGCTGCAAAGATAAGCAAATAATTCGAAAAAACTGCATCCCGAATCACTTTTTGCTGATTTTGAAACAAAAATTGCTAATTTTGAGAGTCGAATCACGGAAATTAAACCCCAATTAACGATAATTCAACATGTCGTGTTGTTATCGTTGTTACTGCACGATGTCAACATGTTAGAATAACAGTCAAGCAGCCCACCAATTGGCGGGCTGCTTGACTGTTACCACAAGGCAGCGGGAATGAGACGCTGGGCGTTTTCAAAATCCTCGGGGGTGTCGAGCTCGATGGAGAAAAGTTCGGTAGTGTCGACGATGCGGAAGGTGTGGCCCTGAGGGATAAGCCGCTCGAAAGCGCGCTCGTAGAAGATGTCGATGAGTCCTTCGCGCTCTATCATCTGTTCAAGTTCGCGGAAGAGAGCGGTGCTATAGTCGGGTGTCATACGCTCAATGCCAACGCTCTCACCGGCGGCATCCTCGGGACGACAGGTCTTGCTGATCTCCGTGATACGGCCTTCGGCGTCTGCCACGACCTTCATCTCCTCCTCACCCAGTTCGTGACGGTTCAGCGCCAATGCACTGTCGCCCACGCCAATGACAGCGGGGATGATGGCAGGATCGCAGAGGATGTCGCTATCCATGAGCAGGAAGTCACGGCCATCGGTATAGGGACGGGTGAGCCACAGCGAGAAGATATTGTTGTTATGCTGATAATCCACGTTGTCGATGAAGTGGATGGTTAGCTCCGGATAGGTATCCGTAAGGAAGTCGCGGATCATATTGGCACGGTAGCCGGTGACGACGACGAGTTCACGGATGCCAGCGGCAAGCATAGCATCGACGGTACGTTGGAGGAGCGTGCGCTCTCCCACTTTAAGAAGACACTTCGGACGTTCGTCCGTGAGCGGCCTGAGGCGCTTGGCCATGCCGGCCGCAAGAATTACTCCTATCATTTTATCTTTCTTGATGTTCTTTCATGTAATCACGGGGCGACATGCCGTAGTACTTACGGAAGATAGTGGAGAAGGAGGCGCTGTTGGCGAAGCCGCAGGCGTACATCACCTCGGTGACGTTCATGCCTTTCTCTGCCAGCAGCTGTGCAGCCTTCTTCAGGCGGATGCTACGAATGAAGTCGTGGGGCGTCTGACCTGTCAGTTCCTTCATCTTCCGATGGAGGTGTACACGGCTGATACCGACCTCGTCAGAGATCATGTCGATATTAAGATCGGAGTTCGTGAGGTTCTTTCGGATACACTCCATGATCTTTTCGAGCAGCTTGTCGTCAGGCGACTTCAGGCGGATGTCCTCCACACGCTCTTCGAGGTCGTCAGTACGCTCGTACTTCATCTTCAACAGCTTATGCGAATTGAGCAGGTTGAGGATGGTGCGCCGCAGGATATCCATATTAAACGGCTTGACGATATAGGCATCGGCACCTGTCTCCAGGCCTTCGAGACGGTCTTCGTCGCGGTTGCGGGCCGTGAGCAGGATGACGGGGATATAGTTCGTTGAGTTGTTTGTCTTCAACTGTGAGCAGAGGGCATTACCATCCAACTCTGGCATCATCACGTCGCTGATCACGAGACTGGGCTTGACACGGTAGGTCTCGGTGAGCGCCTCACGGCCATTGGTACAGGCATGCACATCATAATCTTTGGAGAGCTCTGCCTCGAGGTAGTTACGAATCTCATCGTCGTCTTCGGCGATGACAATGGTAGTGCCCCGGGTATCGGCCTGCTCATACGGTGTTTCCTCCTCTTCCTCAGGCTGTTCGAGGGCGGCCTGCAGTTCTGTCAGCGGCTCCTGCGGGAGTTCACTCTCGCTGATCATCTCCTCCGCTGTGAGGTGGGCGTTGCCCAACGGGATGGTGATGACGAATTCGCAGCCCTGATCGAGGTTATGGACGGTGATGGTGCCGTGGTGCATCTCGACGAGCGAACGGGTGAGATCGAGGCCGATGCCCGTGCCGGCATTGCGGTCGTTGGTGTAGGAGTCGGCCTGATAGAAGCGCTGGAAAATCTTCTCGAGTTTGTCCTCGGGAATCTTCTCGCCGTTGTCGCGGATGGCGATAGTGGCCGTCTTGTCGTCGTGGGTGAGGCGGATACCAATCTCGCCTCCGGCAGGGGTGTACTTAAAGGCGTTGGAGAGCACGTTGACAACGACTTTGTCGAAGTTCGAGCGGTCGATCCATACGGGCAATTCGTCGCAGTCGTGTTCGAAGGTGAACGTGATCTGGCGCGTCTTCGCCTGATGGTCGAAGAGGGTGTAGATATCGTTAATGAAGCCGACGAGGTTGCGCTCGCTCATGCGCATCTGCATCTGTCCCTTGTCGATCTTCCGGAGGTCCATCATCTGATTGATCAGACTGAGGATGCGCTCGGCATTGCGGCGAATGGTCTCATAGACACTCTTGCGCTCAGGGTCGTCCTCCTTCTTGATGAGTGAGAGCAATGGCGTAATGATGAGCGTCATCGGGGTACGTATCTCGTGGCTGATGTTCATGAAGAAGCGGAGTTTGGCCTCACCCATCTCCTCGGCGTGGATATGAGCCTGAAGACGCAGGCGGTTCTGCTCACGGTGATGACGGTAGGCAAGGAACTGCCAGGCGAAGAGTCCGATGACAAGGGCATAGAAGAAATAGGCCCATGCCGAACGGTACCAGGGACTGTGGACGATGACGGTGAAACTGCGCTCAGGCGTCTCGATGCCACTGCGATCTGCCTTCACACGGAAGCGGTAGGTGCCTGGCGGCAAGTGGGTGAAGGAGAGTTCGTTGGTTCCTGCCGGCAGGGCACGGTAGGGCTCACCGTTGATGCTGTAGTGATAGACGATATGCTCCGGGTTCTCGTAGGTGAGCGTTGAGAGCTGGATGGTGAACGAGTTGTCGTGGTAGCCCAGTTCGAAGTGGTCGCTGGCATTGATGGTTGCCTCCGTGACCTGGCGGCCGCCGGAGCGTGTGGCCGTGCTGACGGGCTCGCCGTTGATGATGAGGGCTGTCAGTTGGACATTGGCGTTCCAGAGTGTCTGCTGGATATCCTCGGGCTTGAACCAGGTGATGCCGCCCGTGCCTCCGACGAGGATCGTGCCGTCGGCAGCGATGCAGGAGGCGCCGTCGCTGAACTCATTGCTCTGCAGGCCGTCGTCGGCGAAGTAGTTCATCTGCACACCTTTGTTAGGGTCGAAGATGCAGAGGCCGTGGTCGGTGGTCAGCCAGAGTTGTCCCTGACGGTCGCGCTCCATGGAGCCGACGGCATTGTCGGGGAGTCCGTCGATGGTGGTGTAGACCGAGGTCTGCTTCGTCTTGAGGTCGTAGCAGTATAGACCTGTGCTCGTGCCATACCAGAGGCGGCCATCGTACTCACGGGCCACCCTGATGGGAACGCTGTAGTTAAGACAGTTCACGCCAAACGTCTTCGTCCAGCTTCCACTGGCGATATCGAGGCAGCAGACGCCCATCGACGTAGCGACATAGAGCCGGGCCCCGTCAGGGGATACAGACACTTGGGAGATGAAATTGTTGGTGATACTGTTGATGCGACGGTCGTTGCTGGCACCCTCCGCCATCTCGTAAGTACGTATTTTTCCGTCGGCGGGATTGAAGCAGATCACACCGTGGCGCATCGAGGCGAGCCAGAGACGTCCCTCATGGTCGACGTCGATGTCCATGATGATCAAGTGATCGTCGTCAGGATATTCTATCCGGCGGTACTGGAACGTGTTAGGGTCGATGCTGCCGCCGCCATCGCCATAGGAACCGATCCAGATGCGCCCGTCGCGGCCCTCAGCCAGCGTCATCACGGTAGAGGGGTAGCCTTCCTGCAGATGCCGCACGAGGGTGCCATCAGGACTGATGATATAGATGCCGTCCTTGTCGGTACCTACCCATGTACGGTTACGGCTGTCGATGAGCACGCTGACGACACAGGCCGAGCCGATGATATTGCGGCCGCTGCCGAGTTTATAGCCCATATACTGGAAGCCGTTGAAGGCGATGGGCTGCCGGTAGAGGCCCTTCTGGAGCAGTCCAAACCAGAGGTTGCCGTTATGATCCTCCGTGATGGAATAGACCTTGCTCTTCGAGAGATCCACCTCCTGACTGAAGAAGGG
>Ga0265298_10006300_pt1 | contig 14693 bp, 22 predicted proteins | sample AusTroGonzalo_MG_3_FD_193486 | JGI IMG/M metagenome (GOLD analysis project Ga0265298, IMG submission 193486) | Bovine rumen microbial communities from tropical cattle in Woodstock, Queensland, Australia - Gonzalo_01 | ecosystem: Host-associated > Mammals > Digestive system > Stomach > Rumen ... | reverse complement strand
TATGAAAGAATAAAAAAAGGAACAGGAAGATTTAGAGAGATGTAAAATGGTACCTGCCGCAAATTTCCAAGAACCGCAAATTTTAACTCCAAAAAGTAAAAAACTTCGAAGCAAATGTCGAAGCAAATGTCGAAGCAAATGTCGAAGAAAACGTCGAAGCCTACGTCGAAGTATATATATAATATATAATATATATAGAATTTGAAAAATTTCCCGTCAAATTCTAATAAATAAAAAAGAAAAGAGGAGCCGAAGCCCCTCTTCCCTTATCCACCAGCTTACTTGGCGAGCGTGTAACCCTTCTGAGTGCCCTTGGACTTAACCTTGACATCCTGAACATTGGCCTTGCCCTGTGCGACAGCCGCACGAAGCAGCGCAGAAGCCTTCTGCACCTTGACGCCCATGGGCGCAGCCAGGTCGGTTGCGGTCTGCGGCTGATCCGTCAGCATGCCGACGATCTGCTCAATCAGCGGAGCGTTAGCCAGCTGCGTCTTGGTGGGCTTATCCTTGCGGGCCGCATTGGTCGCATCCATCTTCTCGATGGCGGCGCCGGCGAAGTTGCGCAGGTCCATGTCCAGGGTCTCATTGTTGTAGATAGCAGTAAAGAAGTCACGACGAGTCATATTCATTTCCTTTCTAGCGAAGGCCGCCACCCAGTTTTTTAATTTTTCGAGAGAGGAGAGTTACTTTCTCTCTCACTTTCTATATATATTATAGCTGAATTTTATTGATTTTTCAAATTTTCGCAGCTTCCAGCTTTTTACAGTTTTGGGAAATTTTACCAGTAGAAACCCAGCTGCTATTAAAATTTGACTTTTTATTTTTCAAATTTTCGCAGCTTTTGCAGCTGCCATATATGGTAAAATTTGGAAGCGCAGCTTATATTTGCAGCTGCTATCAAAATTTGACTTGGGGAAAATCAAATTTTCTGATTGGTAAAATTTGGAAGCCCGGGTGATGTCCGGCAGGAAGAACATGGAAAGGATGGTAAAATTTGGAAATCGGCCCGGGTACTTCATTACACTAAAATGCCCGGGCGCGCTTTAACACACTAAAGTACTAAAGTGAATAAATATAAAAAAAAGGGGGGGATTAATCCCCCTTTTCTCTTTTGGCCTTATCTCTCTTAATTTTCTTCGCCTTCGCCTTTTCGGCTTCGGCCTTCTTTTCGGCCTTCTCTTTCAGATTGAGTTCGTAGTCCTGACGGCGACCATAACCGTCATACTCTTCGTCCTTCGTACCCTTCGGCACTTTGACGACAATCTCAACCCAACCCTCTTCGCCGTCATCAGCGACAACAGGGAAGTTGAAAGTGTTGGATGCAATCGTCCCAACATCTTCGCCCTTTTCGTGCATAAAGGCCTCAAGGGTGGCAAGGTAACGAGCACGGATTTCATTTGCATTGGTAAGCTTCATATTATCGCTCTCCTTTCTTTCTGTATACATTATAGCAAAAATCTTGCGGTCTGTCAAGTTACAAATAGTTACAAAAATTCTTTATCGCTTTATCACTTTAGTGTACTAAAGCGCGCCGCCCGGGCAAGTTTACATAATATTTTTCTTCATTTTATTACGATCATAACTTCCCTTACCCTTTTTGGACTTAACACAAGAACCACGACGAGCAAAAAGAAGATACTCTTGCAATTCTTCTGCGGTCATCTTCTGACGATATGGCTTTAACTCTTTAGTCATTTTTATATCTCCTTTTTTCTTTCTATATATAGTATAACAAATACAAAAGAAGAAGTCAAGTTACAAATAGTTACAAACGCTCGGGCGGCACTTTAATATACTAAAGTAATAAAATATTAAAAGTGAGGAAATTAAATTTCCTCACAATTTTCTTCATTTGAAAATCCGTAAATTATATCCCACATAAAGTCTTTCCCACATATTGGGCAAAACCCTGTAACATTTTCCCTTGCATAATCACCACAAAATTCTGTATTGATACTATCTTCAATTTCAAGTTCAACATCTTTACAATATAAACAATTCATTTTTATTCCTCCTCCCAAATTTTCGGATTGTCTTGCGGTTCCTCTGCGCCGCACCAATATTCACAATCGTGTGAATATTCTGCATCATAAGGGCAGAAACCATCAATGTCGCAAGGGGTATTTTTTCTAAGACTCATTTTTTATCTCCTTTCTCTTTTTAGAAGAAACTCTTTTCTTACAGAATTTAAGTCATGTATAAAACATTCCCACTTTTTTTCGTTTTCTATATCCCATAAATGAATATAAACTTTTCCATCCCAACCATCTTCAATAGAAATTGGATACATTTTATCATTGGTGATTTCAACATACATTTTTTTATCTCCTTTCTTTTACTATAATTATTATAGCACATCTGCGGAGAAAGTCAAGTTACAAATAGTTACAAATGCCCGGGCGCGCTTTAATACACTAAAGCACTAAAGTGAATAAATATGAAAAAGAGGGACTTGCGTCCCTCTTTTCTTTTACTTTGCGATGAAGTACGCCTTGCGCTTACCCACCTTGGGAACCTTGATTTCCTCAACGGAAACCTTACCCTCCTTGACCAACTGACGGACAAGAGAACCTGCCTTATTGTGAGAGGCATCAATCACCTTGCCGAGTTCGGCTTCGGTATACTTACCGTCATTCTCATTCAGATACTTGAAAATGGCTTCCTTAAGAGGGGCATTAGCAAGTGCCGTCTTGGAAGGGGTAGAGGTACGCTTTGCGTTTCTCTCATCCATCTTCTTAATCTGACCATTCGCCCAAATCTTGATTTCATCATCAATGATACCGTTGGAAATGGCGTTCAGAATGTCACGAGTGTTGTTGTAGTTAGTCATAATTTTTTCCTTTCTGCCGTTTTCGGCTTGACGATTGGTCGTCACCCTTTTTTTATGTAAGAGGTTCCTGTCCTCTTTACATTCTTATTATACCATAGATTTTTTAGTTTGTCAAGACTTTTTTTCGGATTTTTTAGGATTTTTTTCTTGACCTTTTCTTTTTTTCTCCCTCACTTTCTATAAATATTATAGCAAAATTTTCTTAAAAGGTCAAGTTACAAATAGTTACATTTTACTTTAGCACTTTAATTCGCTAAAGCGCGCCCGGGCAATATGCAAAAAGTGGGATGATTATTCATCCCACAATTTGCCGTTAATATCTTCCCTTTCCTTTATACAGTAAAGGAAAATCTCTTTTTCAATTTTTACATCTTCAAGTCCTGTATGACTTTCAATAAAATCATTATCTTTATTCAAAAATCTATACAAGATTTCTGCGGTATATCTTCTTTGACCTCTTTTAGTAAGATAATTATTCGTGTAACAAAATTCACCATATTCATCATTCTTACTAAAGATTTCCCTCGACATTTTCAGACTATCCCACATTTCGATACCATAAGGGAAAAACCATCTATATTTAGAGGAAGTTAAAAATCTTTGTGTAGTCTGTAACGCACGATAATCAAAAATACAATTATGCGCCACAACCTTTTTAATTCCATACTGCTTGCAAACATTTGCAAATACTTTCTTAATAGTGGAAAATCTTCGAAGTTCTCTTTTTCCGCTTTTAATTTCATCCCAATACTGTGGAATTTTATCCTTGAAATATGCACTTGCCATCAATTCTTCATCAAGAAAAATGTCGGCAACAACAAAGGAAAATTCCTCATAAATATTCCCTTCGGTATCCATTACGATAAAACCAATATCATAACAAATAGGGCAATCAATATCGTTAGTAGTTTCAGTATCAAGAATAATAATGTGTTCCATTTCTTTTATCTCCTTTTTTCTTTCTGTATACAGTATAACAGATATATAAGAAGAAGTCAAGTTACAAATAGTTACATTTTACTCTATCACTTTAGCGCACGAAAGCGCCCGGGCACACTTCAATAAACTAAAGTGTTAAAAAGTAAATGAAAAGGGTCAAGCAACCCTTTCCATATATTCCCTATAGAGATTGTTCATCGTTGGTTCTGTTGTTATAGTTGCGTTATAAAACTTGCATTGAATATGCTCACCGTTTACAATAATATCTCCTGTGTCAATACACTTTGCCGTCATGTTATTTGCCTGTGTACCACCCATTACTTCTGCGCAAAGTCTTTCGAAGATATGGCCACGGTTATTACTTCCTCTGTTTCCGTGTTCGGCATATTCCTTCTCCATTTCTTCCACCGAACAAACCTCGAAAATTTCTCTGGCGTGTTCCTTGATAATCTGGAAATCGGCAATCGTGCCGTGCATACGCACGCCCCAAACACTATTCTTCTTCGTGGCCTGTCTTTCCGATATGGTAATAAAAGGAAGAATTTCTTCCGCATTTTCGACAATGGCGCACTTAATCATTTTATTTTCCTTAATTCCAAAAGCATAGGTGTGCGTATACTCAATCTCAAAAAGCGTATTGAGGATTTCCATCTTGATATTTTCGTTGGACTGTCTGGGCTTTCTCATTTCTTTATCTCCTCTCAGGCGTTATACAGCTCAGCCTTGGCGGCCTTCCGAGCCTGCTTATGCGCAATCTTCTTGGCGGCATTGTTGGCCGTGAAATCTCTCCAGTACTTACCCTTATAGATACCACCATAAATCTTGTTCTTCTTCATTTCTGGAACTCCTTTCTCTTTCTGTATACATTATAGCAAATCTTGTTCCCTTTGTCAACCCTTTTTTTCGATTTTCTTAAAAAATTTTTTCTTTAACGCTTTAGTGTGCGAAAGCGCCCGGGCACTTCATCTCATTAAAGTACCCGGGCGCCCACTTTAATACACTAAAGCACTAAAGTTTATGGTTATAAAAAAAGAGGTTGAATTTTAATTACTCAACCTCGATTTCCGTGACATTGAACTTCGGCATCTTCCACTTCTTGTTAGCGGTAACCTCGTTCTCATCGAAACCCCTATAGATATAGGCGGGATTGTCGGCAATCCACTTCTCGGCCTTGGCCTTATCGGTATAGAACTTCTCGATAGTAACGAAACCGTCCTTATCACACTTGTAATAATAATCATAAGCAGTAATCTCAAGTCTGTAAATCTTCATTATTATCTCTCCTTTTCTTTTCTATCTGTATTATACCACGGGTCTGGACTTTTGTCAAGAGGTCTCAAACTCTTTTTTCAAGGAATTTTTTCCTTTACTGTTTTGAGAAGACTTTTTATTTCCTTTCCCTTTCTGTCTATAATATACCAGATAAAAACAGAATTGTCAAGTTACAAATAGTTACAGATCTCTTTAACACTTTAGTGTGTGAAAGCGCGGTGCCCGGGTACTTTACTATACTAAAGTGCCCGGGCGCCACTTTAATACGCTAAATCGCTAAAGAGAATAACAAAAAAATATAAGGGTAAATACCCTTATATTTATACAATATTCTGACATTCGCTTGCAAAAAACTTTGCGTCATACTGCTTGCAAATATCGGTTACTTTTTTAGTTTCTTTCTGTGTTGCACAGTAGAAGTTAAACAGAGTGTGTTTTTCACTAATTACGATATAACTATGCGGAACATCCTTCAAATCAAAGTCAACTGCATCACAATATCTTGTGGGAATGGTAACCTCAACCTTCCACATCTTGTCTTTACGCATTTTTTCTTCGATAAGTTTTACAGTAAAGACGCCAACTAAATTACAACCGAAAGTGATTACACACTTTTCCCACATGGGAAAATCCATAACGGTATAGATTAACATAATGTTATAGAAAGCAAAGTAACCACCACTAATAATGCTGGCAATCGTCTTTCCACTCTTAATGGTGGTAATGCTCCGAATGGTGGAGAACACCACATTAACAACGGAAAGAATGATAAACATAACAATAAGGTTCATATATAAGACTCCTTTCTCTTTCTGTATATAGTATAGCAAAAAATAACCTTTTTGTCAAGTTACAAATAGTTACATTTTACTTTAACACTTTAGTGTGCGAAAGCGCCCGGGCGCCCAACCCCTTACATTGACCGTCAAAAGCATTACTCATCATACCATAGGTAAGCATTGATTTTCACGACCTATCCTTTTGACGGCCCTTGTAAGGGGTTGAACTTTGGTGCGTCCTGCCGTCCCCTTTTCAGCACCTACTGGGTTGCTCACTTAAGAGTTTGGTTCACATTTATATACCGCCACAACAGGACTCCGTGCGGTCGAGGACTTTATCGTGGAAGTCTTACGGACTCTCGTGGGTCACACCCTCACCCCTGTGGGACTCTTGGGCTTGGCTTCCCTTCCCTCACTTTCTGTATACATTATAACAGATGATTTTTGTTTTGTCAATCGTTAAAATGCACAAAGATTAACGACTTTTTTGTGCAATATGCCATGCGCCCGGGCACTTTAATTCACTAAATCACTAAAGTGTCTTGTCATAAAAAAAGATTGCGGTCAATCACTCGACCTCAATCTCAACCACCTTGAACTTCGGCATCTTCCACTTCTTGTCCGCAGTGGTATCGTTCTTATCGAACCCACGGTAGATATAAGCGGGATTATCGTCAATCCACTTATTCGCCTTATCAATCGTGGTAAAGAACTTCTCGATGGTAACAAAACCATCCTTATCGCACTTATAATAATAATCATAAGCGGTGATTTCCAACTTGTAAATCTTCATGTTCAAGACTCCTTTCTCTTTCTGTATACAATATACCAGATAAAAAGGATTTTGTCAATCATCAAAATGCACAAAGATTTTTCGGATTTTTGTGCAATATGCCATGCGCCCGGGCGCACTTTAACACACTAAATCGCTAAAGTATTTTTGGGGAAAATTAGAGAGAGAATTTTTATTCATTCTCTCTCTAATTATAATTTTATGAAATTTTATTCTTTCTTTTCTCTCCTTGCCTTATCTCTTGCAATTTTTTTCATTTTCTTATTTTCGGACTCTTTCTGTTTTTCTTCTTTCATTTTCAGTTTGAGTGTATAATCTTCCGCAAGATTATACCCATCAAAACCCTCTCCATCTCTCCCACCTGTGGGAATTTTTACAACAATCTGTACCCATTTTTCATTTTTTTCTGCATCAATACAAGGAAAAACGCACTCATTAGAATTAGTCTGCAAGACTTCCTCACCATTTTTTGTAAAAAATTCCATAACTTTTTTGAGATAATATTCACGCAATTCATTATCAAGTTTTCTATTATTTGCCATAAAAATTCTCCTTTCTTAATTCTACCTTATTATACCACAGATTTGGGAATTTGTCAAGAGATAATTTTCTGAAATTTTATTCCCTTATTCATTTTCTATAAATATTATACCACAAATTTTCAAAAAAGTCAAATTCTTTATTACTTTATCACTTTAGTGTACTAAAGCGCGGCCCGGGCACTTTAATTCACTAAATCGTTAAAGAATGGTTAAAACCATTCACAAATTTTACAGAATGCAATAATCATGAATACTCTTACACACATATCGAATACTTTGGGATTTTTCTTCGTTGCGGCAATTACAAAATCCGCACAAATAACAAACAGGAAGATGAATAATACTACAATTCTAATCATTTTATTTTCTCCTTTTTTCTTTTTATTTTAAAGTTTCTTTAAGACCTCTATGATATTTTTTTCATCATATGCAATCCCTTTCCATTCCTTTCTATTTCTTTCCTCATCATCGAAAAGGATTGCATTTCTATCCGTTGCCATTGTCCACTTCGGTACACCATATTCAATCACATGAATGGTATTGAACTTGACCGTTGCAAGGTGAGTATTTAACCACTTTCGCTTTGCCTTTGCTACTTCGTTGTTATACTCTTTCGTTCCACCTCTTGCCGTCCAAGTGATAACACCGATTGCGTATCCCTCTCTTGTGAGTCTATTCAAGACCCTTGCAAGAACTTGCATATTAACCATTACCTTTGCATTTTCATACGGTCTAACCTTTTCGTTCTTAATATCTTTCAACCATTCAGTTTCACCGTATAAGTTTGCAATCGTTCCATCCATATCAAACCAAATCTCTCTTTTCATTCTATCTCTTCCTTTCTATTGTTATTATAACTCAATTTTAACTTCTTGTCAAGTTACAAATAGTTACATATCGCTTTAACACTTTAGCGTGCGAAAGCGCCCGGGCAAAGCAAAAGGTCAGTTCACGCCTGACCCTGCTCCATCTCACGGAGAGTCATCTCCATCAGAATATCAAGCATCCAACCATGGAGCGGCTTATTAGCAGCGACCATTTCCAGAACCTTCTTCTCAATATCATTCATAGCCTTCATTTTTTTCAATTCCTTTCTTTCTTTTCTATAATTATTATAGCAGGTTTGTAGCGTCTTGTCAATACCTTTTTTCTTTTTTTTCTTTTTTTTATCGAGCGGGAGAGAGGGTTTATGCCGCCCTCTCTTCCAGCCACTGGAGCATCTTGCTGCTTTCTCTCCGGCACCGCACTTTCAGCAGACCGCCGTTTTTCTGGCTTTCTCTCTCCATCGTGCAGAACAGGCGGGCGAACTTGCCGAACTCGTCGAGGTTCATAATGTAGGCGGTGAAGTCGGAGCTAACATAGGCAACATAGTTGCTGTGGGTGCGCTCCATGTAGAGGTTGAGCGCGTCCTCGAGGTTGTCCCGGCCCTCGCACAGCTTGCCGTCCATAAGGGTGAAGTGCGACGCCTTGACGCTGATATTCATACCGTTGTCAAGCTCAATGTCGGAGCCGGCGTAATACGGGCGGCTATCGTGCCGGGTCCAGCGGGCGCCAAAATGCAGCGCAAGGGCACACTCACGGCGGTCCCCGTTGTTACGGACATTAACAGGGGCGTTATCGGTCAGGCGGTAAATGGTCATGGTAATGGCTCCTCTCTTTAGTGTACTAAAGTGGACTTCAATGTGGTAAAGTGTTATCTCACTATGGCCAGTATAGCACTTTACAAGGGCCTTGTCTGTTGCAAATGCAACTTTTTTATTACATTTCGTTTACATAAAGATTACAATTTGGTAACAATTTTTTTCCTATTTTTGGGAAAGATAACAGGAATTTCCATGGCATATTGCACAAACACCCTCCCTATTTTTTGTGCAAATTTTCCAAAACCTACTACCGGGGTGGGTTTTTATGATTTAGCACTTTAGTGTGCTAAAGCGCGCCGGGGCCTGGAAAATTAGTTCCATGAAACGATTTTTTCACCTTTATAATTCCACGAAACCATTTTTTCATTCCATGAAACGAAATTTTCGTTTTAGGTAAAAATTTGACTTTTCCTTCATCTTGTGTTATAATATAAATATAAATAAAGAAAAAAAGAGGACTTGAATGAAGAATAGACTTGACTTAAATTGGGCGCTTACTTCAGCGAAGGAACGCTCAACCTTCTTACAACATTATATGGAAGATGAGCCTTCATTTCAAAAAAGGCCACCCACCCCCGAGGAGTTGGAGACCATGGCCAATTACCTGTTATGGGGGTAGGATGAAGACGGCTTAAATCCCGACCAACGAAAAGAAATCCAAATGCCCCGCCGCAATTCATCCTGGACTTCTAAGGAAATCGAATCCCTGGATGCCTTACTCGAATCCCCCACCTTTCAGGAGAATTCTTTATACCAATTGGGAACGTCTATTTCCAAAAAAACTCGAGAAGTTTTTTCTCGTGAAAAAATTCTCCCCGAAAATCGTCCTCTTTTTACTGACTTATGGAACCAAATCGACTCAACGGAACTTATCATCAATTACTACGAGTTACTTCATGGAAAGCGCAAGAACCCGCCCCGCCCGGAACTCCTAAATCGCTTTTCACCCACCGATGCGGCATCCCTTGAGGAAAAGGCGAAATCCCTTTCCCAATTTCATTACTTAAAAATGCGGCACCTCTTGGTGGAATTGCGCCGATAGCAATACACGATTAAAGATGCGGTCCAACCGCGAATCCTCACCTACGCGGCGCCATCTTCACCAATAACTTCTCAATTGGAGGACCCCTCGGAAGAAATTTCAATTTTCCCCTTCGGTCCCACGGAACAATTCCTCTTTAGGGATTTTCAAGACTTAATCCCCAAGAATTTCTCGGAATAGGAATTGAAGGAAATCTCTTCTGCTTATTGGAGGAAAAAGGAGGAGAAATCGCACATCAACAATTTTTTCGATTTCTCGGATTTGGAAACAGTCTATCAACTCTTCCTGGCGCTGGAAACCCTCCAAGAAGAACCCACCGACTTTTCATCCTCTATTTTACCAATTTTATGGTATTATGTGCGGCAAGCTAATCTCACATCTGTTCAACAAAAAATCTTGGAATTGAAAATCCAAAAGGTTAAAAATCAAGACATCGCGGCCCAGGTAAATAAAGAATTTGATAAGAACTATACAACGAATTACATAAGCACAATATTTAGAAAGAAAATAATACCAGAAATCAACTCCGCCGCAATTTATCATGAGAAAATTGTGGGGAGTCTTTTTTTTGAGGAAGACTTCAAAGTATGCGCGAAATGCGGCCGGACCCTTTTGCGCGACCCGATTAACTTTGTAAGAAGAAGCCGCGCCAGCGACGGACTTAGTAATCATTGTAAAAGATGTGATAAAGAAGAAAGGGAAAAGAAAAAAGGAGGAATTATTAAACTTAATGGAAATTAAAAGTTTTGAAAAATTTTAGCGGCAACTCTTAAAGTTGGAGCCGGTCGAATTCTTGGGCGTCGCGCGTATTTTGGGGGTGGATCTTATGGGGGAGGATAAGGAACCCCTTCCTTTTGAGGAGATCTTCGCCGCTATCGTCACCAAATATGGGTAGCTCTCACGTCGACAGCGCCGGAACCTCGATCGTATTTTGCGGCCGATTGATAAGAAGGAATCTTAAATGGTAAAAGGTAATAACATTAGCCCGCCCAAAGATTTCATTACCAAACAATGCGGCCGATGCAAACAAGTCTTTGGGCCGGAGAATTTCTCAAAAACAAAAAGCTGGTTTTATCCAGATGGATACCTCCCAATTTGTAATACTTGCTTGCGGGATTATTTGCGCGCCCATGATTTTGATTGGTCGGCTATTAATAAAATTTGTCAATATGCGGACATTCCTTTTGTACCAACTAAATGGGAAGAATTGCGCGCGATGAATGGAGATAATGTATTTCCTATATATGCGCTGGTCTTTTTGGAAGAAGAATTTGAAGACTTGGGATGGGGGGACTATTATTAGGAGTTCAAAAGACTCCAAGAAGAGAAACTTATAGAGGAGGAGCTTCCCGGCTTAAGAGAAGAGAAGATCGCGCGCCTTCAAGAGAAATGGGGTCCAAATTATGACTATGAGGCGCTGACTTATTTGGAAAACCTCTATAATGGCATCTTACAGACCCAAAATGTTAATGGTGCACTTTAGGGTGACTAGGCGCTTAAACTTTGTAAGATTTCTTATGAAATTGATTGTTGTATCCGAGAGGGTTCTCCCGTAGATAAACTCCTTGCCAGTTATGATAAGTTAGTAAAGACGGCAGAATTTACTCCTAAAAATGTTAAAAGCGCGAGCGACTTCGATTCAGTTGGTGAATTATTTAGATGGTTGGAAAAAAGAGGATGGCGCAATAAATATTATGATGGTGCCACTCAAGATGTGGTTGATGAAACGATAAAGAATATTTAGAATTATAATCAAAGACTATATACCAATGAGAGTAATATTGGTGATGAAATAACCCACAGAATTGAAAATCTTAAAATGGCTAAAGAAATTGAAGAATAGAGTTATTATGGGACAGACCGGCAAGATTATGATTTGGACAACTATGATAATGCGGGATATGAAGCACTCTTTAAGGACTAGGAAGAAGAAGAATTTGAAGCAGATATTGGAGATGACTTAAATGTCTAAAAAGATTTTTAAGTAGAGAGTAAAACTTGATAGTTCAATTTTAAAACGTGGAGAGCGCGAAGGCATTGAAATTGATAAAGGCGCAGTTTTAACCACTCCTTACTTGGAAGCACATGAAGAATTATTTCGACGCTACTGTGAATTTTTTACGGCTTATCCGGATATTTTTTTAGACCTTATAAGACCAGATTCTTCCAATTTTACCCTTTTCTTCTATTAGAGAATAGTCTTGCGCGCGATTATGCGTTTCAGAGAAGTTTATGTAGTTGCATGCCGCGCCTTCTCAAAATCATTCTTAACGATTCTTGCAATGTATCTTTAGTGTGTTTTTATTCCTGGTACAAAACGTTTTATATGCGCGCCGGCTAAGAATTAGTCTGCGCAAATTGCTAAAGAAAAAATCTTTGAGATTTATAATAATTGGCCACTTCTACGACGAGAAGTAATTGGTGGAGATATAACAGAAACACCAGGTAATTTTGGTAAAGACTATGTAACGCTAAAATTCAGAAATGGTTCACAATTTGACGTTGTTGGCGCGCTGGATAGTCAGCGTGGCGGCCGGCGCAATGGAGGTCTTATTGATGAGGTGCGTGACCATGATGAAGTGGCTTTAAATGAAATTGTCTTGCCGCTTTTAAATGTTTCTCGTCGTTTACCGGACAATACAGTTAACGAAAATGAACCGAATCAATAGACCGTTTTTTGCACCAGCGCGGGTAATAAAATAAGTTATGCTTATGATAAACTTATAGATGTTTTTGAAAATTCAGTTATCGACCCTAAAAATGCTTTTGTAATGGGATGTGATTATCGTGTTCCAGTTTTACATGGCTTAATAGATCGAAACTTTATTAATAAATTAAAGAGTTCTCCATCTTACAATGAGGAATCTTTCGCGCGAGAGTATCTTTCAATTTGGAGCGGTAGTTCTACCGATTCTTGGTTTAATTTCGATAAATTATAGAAGTATCGAAAAATAAAAAATCCAGAAACGCATTTTTCTAGTAGAGTGGGGTCAAAACATTTCTACATATTATCAGTAGACGTGGGTCGCCTTAATGACCAAACTGTTGTTTGTGTCTTTCGAGTAAATCCTGTCTAGGGTAAATATATGGCTACATTAGTAAATCTTTTTGTTTTAGGACGAACTTCTGAAACTAAGCCGTTTATGATTTAGGCGCGAGACTTAAAGAAAATTATTAGATAGTTTAATCCAAAAGAAGTTGTAATTGATACTAATGGTTTAGGTATTGGTTTAGCAGATGAAATGATTCGTTCTTAGATTGATGAAAATGGCGTTCAATTGCCGCCGTATGGATTCGTTAATGATGATGAATATAAAAAGATTTAGCCAAAAGATGCAGTTTGCATTCTTTATGGTATTAAAGCTAATGGACCTTTAAACTCTCAAATTCATGGTAATGTTTATTCAAGACTTTCAAGCGGAAAGGTTCGTTTTCTTATAAAAGAACAAGAAGCTAAAAGTGCCTTGCTTTCAACTAAGGCGGGATAGAAGATGACTATTGAATAGAGAGTTTTAAGATTAATGCCACATGAAATGACGACTCGTTTATTTGAAGAAATGGCAAATCTGCGTTTACGACGCGCGGGCGCATCGTTAGATATAGTTCTTGAATAGATAAACTCGCGCTATCCTAAAGACAAATATTCTGCTTTTGCTTATGGACTTTGGAGAATTAACGAATTAGAGATTGAAGAATATAAGCGATCTTAGAATAGAACTGGCGTTAGGAAATTAATCTTTTTTACAGGAGGAAGATAATTAGTGGAAGAGAATACTAATGAGAAAAGAATATCTTCCTTTTCTAAAACCTTTAAAGAAATGATTGCTACTAATCGAATTAATACTAAAACTCGTTTTTTGGATTACTTTGAAAGGACTTCTAAATATACAGAGGAAGAAATAACTCAAATTATTAGTAGTAGTTCATTAGAAGCTAAGTAGAGATTATCCCGTGATTACTTTGACAAGGACGGTTTTTATAAGCGGCTTATCATTTATTATGCAACTTTATTAAAGTACCAAGGAATTTTGATTCCTAATCCAAGTTTTGGTCAAGAACTCTCCACTTCTTATATCAAAAAAAGATACTTTAATGCAGTTAATTTTATTGATAAGCTGAAATTACCAGTATTTGCAACCAACTGCGCCATTAAGGCGTTGGTTGACGGTTGCTATTATGGTATTGTTTAGGTATCAGATAAAGGTGATGTTTATATCATAGACTTACCATCTGCATACTGCCGGACGCGATTCAAAGATTTCGAGGGTAATGATATAGTTGAATTTGATGTAAGTTACTTTAATTCAATAGTTCTTGAAGAAGATAGAAAACTTTGTTTATAGTCTTTTCCGAAGAAAATTCGTAGTGCCTATAATCGGTACAAAAATGGAAAGCTTAAAAGTAAATGGGTTTTCTTATCTGCCGAATTAGCTATTTGTTTCCCATTCTTCTTGGATGGCGGCCCATTCTTCTTATCAATTATTTCTGATATTGAAAGATATAAGGATGCAGTTGATACTGAGATGGCGCGCGACCTGGAAGAAATTAGGAAAATTATAGTTTAGCATATTCCTCATATGAGCGATGGTCGTTTAGTTTTTGAACCACCAGAAGCTGAGGAAATGCACCGCGGCGCAGTTGGAATGTTGAAGGGGAACCCGAATATAAGTGTTTTAACTTCATATGCGGACGTTGAAGCAATAACTTCTAAAACTTCTTCTGATACACAAAACAATAATGTCAGTAAGATGTTATAGACTATTTATAATGATAGCGGCACAAGCAGTGAGTTATTTGCTTCAACTGGTAGTTCTACTTTAGATAGTTCAATTAAAAATGATATGGCATTAATG
>Ga0265298_10006299_pt1 | contig 14694 bp, 29 predicted proteins | sample AusTroGonzalo_MG_3_FD_193486 | JGI IMG/M metagenome (GOLD analysis project Ga0265298, IMG submission 193486) | Bovine rumen microbial communities from tropical cattle in Woodstock, Queensland, Australia - Gonzalo_01 | ecosystem: Host-associated > Mammals > Digestive system > Stomach > Rumen ... | reverse complement strand
AAGTGGGAACAAGGTCGACTGACTGTCCCGGTCAAGAACAACATCGTCAATCTCGGTCAGTTCCCGTTGACTGACAAGACCGCTGTGGATGTCAAGGAAGTCTTCAACGCATCGGTCAACAAGTTCGTGGCAAGCCTGTTCAAGACTGCACAGCCCAAGCCGGCTATGTCCCCGGAACAGATTCGACTGAACTATCTCGGTCTTCGTCCGGACGGTTATTACAACAAGCCGGTGACTAACCGCACTGTCGTGGAAGCAAATACCGAAATCAAGGTCAACTTGAAGGGACTTTCCTCGAAGACTACGAACGCTGCAAAGAATCTGAAGACGGCTATGACCGGTAAGCAGGTTGGCGATTACAAGAAGCTCAACGAACTGCTCTACAACATGAAGGTGCTGAAGATTCACGCTGATAACGAATTCACCACCAAGGTTGGCGACATCGAAGTCAAGGGAACTATCAAGGCTTAGTGTCCTAGTTAACCTCCAAAGACGGTCGGCTCCGGCTGACCGTTTTCTTTTACCCTGCATATGTGGCTAGCTGGCTCTACAAGTAAAAACTGAGTGTAAGAAAATTCAGAATTATTACTTACAAAGTCCAATAAAAATACTATATTATAAGCATAACAATGAGGTTACTTATGAAAATGAATCTTCCCTGCACCGAATGCAAAAACAACATCAAGTATGCAAACCAGCTTGGTCTGATCTGGCCTCGTATGGGTTATGCTTGCTGTGTCAAGTGTTGGCGAAAGAAAAGAAAGTTTGTAACTGCAAAGAAGTCTGTCGACTAATCAAAGGGGAAATAAACAATGGCAAATATGAAAGAAGTCAAGGTCCTTCATTGGAAAGATAAGTTCGACCCTAAGTGCATCAACACATCTCGAATGCCTGGAACTTCCTATTACGAAACTTATGATATGTGGATTCCTGATGACCCGAAGAAAGAAAAGTATGACTTGGGAATTCGCTGGGAAATGCAAGGCGGTTACGAAAACGACGAACAGCTGAAAGAGCTCATTGGTGAATTCAAGCGAGCATTCCGGGAAAACGGTTGTTCTGGAATCATCAGAATGTGGCTCTCCAGTTACATGGACCCTGACCCCTATGAAGTCTACAAGTTCAGTGTCGATGGTGATGATTACAAGAAGGTTTTCGAACGTGTTGCTATTGAATACAATTACGAAGACGAGGACGAAGACTAATCACAATAAAACAATTTCTAAAACCAGGGTTTACAATAACTCTGGCTTTTTCTATATTATATAACATGAGTGAAACTAAGAAAGAAACCAAAAAAGAACCAAAGAAAGTAAAACTTTATAATAACAGACTTGATAGGACCATGGCTCCAGTATTCAGAGCTTTGACTCGTGCATTGGGCATGCCTGATGCAATCGAATACGATGATCACTTCAGTGCTGATGATAATAGACCTGGACAGTTTGAATCATGGGACAAGTTCAACAAGAGTGTGGACAAGTGGTACGATGCGACGAATACGGGACATTCCGTCTGTGTTCCGAATCCAAGATATTGTCCTGATCCTGAATACTTCGGACTTGCACCGAAGAAGGAAGAAAAACCTGAGCCAAAGAAAACTACACTCGAGGCAGCAGAACTGAAGAACCATCTTAGAGCTTTCAAGATGTTGGTTGAATCTGTCGCGGATGATGAACAGTACGATAAGAAGAAAATGTCTGAGCTTGTCGATGCTGGACTCGAACAGTTGATTCAGATCGTTGATGACTTTGCGGTCAAGAAAGAAACAAAAGAAGAAAAAGATCAGAGAGAAATGGATGAATTCAAAGACATTCTTGACAGTATCTGATAACTGAAAGAAATATTCAGAATATAAGAGTTGACAATGGTTAACTCTTTTTCTATATTATAATCATTAAGAGGATATAACCCATGATTGACCACAAAGCACTTAATGCAACTTATAACGCAAATAAATCTTACTGCAATAATCAACTTCGATTTGCTTTTAATGGTCGTGGTTTAACTATCGGTATGTTTCTTGGAAAAAATACAAAGGCAATGGAACAGCTCAAGAAAGTTAATAGTATTGCTAAACTCAACTTGTGGGTTTATAAATGGGCTGGAAAGTATGCAGAAGAAGCAAAACGATTCAATCCTAACGATTCTATCGATGACATCAAATACTGGTTCAGAGGACAGATTGGTGAATGGTTCATATTGGACTGCTTCCTTCAGGACGGACGACCCTTTACTGTAAGAGATGTTGATGGTAATCATCTTGAGATGGCAGAACTGCATAATGTGACACCTACAATCTATACGGGATGTGCTGACTTTGGAGTAGATGGAATCGCAACTGATAAAGACAATAAGGGTGTTGTACTTCAGGTGAAGTTCTGGAATCCGTGGGGAACCAAGTTGATGGTTGATTATCATATGGTTTCTGCTACTAGTGATCAAGGTACAACGGAAGGTTGGATTGAACCCCAGCAAAAGAAAAGTATCTATTTCTTCTGGTTGGGATCTAAACATCATGGAAGTATCTTTCATAACATGAGTAAGTACCTACAAGATAAAAACTGTCCATTGACCAAATACCAAAAGGTAGTCTACATTGATGGTGAAGACTTGATGCGGAATACAAGTCCTGGTTTCTGGGAAAATAACTTTCAAAACGCGATTAGCATACTGTAGACTAAAAAGAAATTCTCAGTCTTTTTTGTTTATAATTTAGCCATAAATTACTATATTATAAGTATAATGATTAAGGAGATTACACATGTCACGAAAAATGGAGTGGTTGACAAACATTTTGAATGGCGGAGTAGATACAAGACCACTTGGTGCTAAACGAATTACCGATTGGATGTTGTCGCATCAAAGAGGATTAGTGATAGCACCTACAGGTTATGGGAAGTCGGGTTTGATGTTTTATTACATTGTAAAACGACTGGAAGAAGCTTACCGAACTGGAAAGAAAATCTGTTTCACTCTCAGTACACCCCTTCTCGTTCTAAACGACCAGTTCTATTCAGACCTCGTTGAAGTTCTGAGCAACTTGACAAATCGGGTAATCACTTGGGAAAATACCGTGTTTGTTGACAATTCTTCTGTAACTGAACAACAGAGAGGAATTATCAATCAAGAGACTATGATTCCGAAGTGGTCTGTAAATGATATGAAAGCTGGTATTGAAAATAACACCTTACCGCAATTCATCTTTTTGATCAGTACCCATAAGTCTTACAATCGTCTACTGTCTGAACGAGAAAACTTTATTCTTGGTCAGTTGAGAGACAAAGACTATGAAACCGTGACAATTTTCGACGAATGCCATACCATAGTTGACGGAACAGTAACTATACAGGATGAAGAGAGACATGATAATCGACAAGACGAAAATGATTCTCTTTACATGTCTGAACTAGATAAGTATGCGGACTGCATCTTCCTTGTATCAGCCACGCCTCCTAAGTGGCAATCTGACTGGATTAAGGAACACTACTAAAGAAAAGTCAGAAGATAGGACTTTACATTAAGTCCTATTTTTTCTATATTATGAATGTAAAAATGAGGACAGTATATGAGTGTAAGACAACGACCTGCGACTCCGCCTGATGAAACTTCGGTCCGAGTAACAATTACCGAAGCGATGACTGAGCAAGCAATCTTGGATATCAGACCGGAATTGGTAAAGGTTAAGGATAACCGAGATACAGACACGATAGCTGATATAGTTGGAACTATCTTTAAACGAAGTGAAGAAGACAATTTGTATCGGAAAGTTCTAATTACCTGTTTCCCGGGAGATGAGCTTCAGCAGTTAAGGGATAAATTCAAAGGCATGGGAATCGCAGTAGCTTGGACCTCTGCAGCAACAAGAAAGTGGATTTCGATTCCAGGCAATGCAGATAAGGAGATTAAACTGGTATCAGACTTCTCAAAGGAAATCACGGAGTACGAAGGTAACATGGTGATTCTGCATATCAGACAGATGACAGCTGGGGTAGATGTAAGCGCAATAACGTCTGTGATTCTGAGAGTGTTTGACAACACTGCACAAAATATTGTCAAAATGATTCAGACAAATGGACGAGCACTGAGATTCGCATCTGGAGAACGTGGAAAACCTAAAAATCAACGATTGAAAAAGCATGGTGAAGTCTACTGCATGGTGCAAGAAGAAAGTTGGACAGAAGATTCAAGATTCCTTATTAGGTTTTTCAACCTGATTTACGGAACGAAAGCTGTGTCGGTTTTTCGGATTGGACCTAACAAGACTGCGGTAAAACTTGAACCGCCTACTATCGGTGAAGTCGACGGACATGCACCTGACTTGCCTGGTGAATGGTCTGAACCTGAATTCTACCTTCTGAAACTCATTAAAGACAGAATGTCCGAAATAGAGTTTGGGAGACAGACCCAAGACCAAGACCTTCAAAAGGCAATCCTTACAGACCTGGTAAAGGATATGGAGCAAGCGACAAAGCTCACACAGGAGTTCGACGCAACTTGGTATACTGCTGACCATGCTCTTGGTCATCAGTGGACTATGGAAGATCTCTCTGAACTCTTCTTGTTCCGCTAATAAAAAGTTGCAGTGGAAAACTGCAACTTTTTTCTATATTATACAAGTTTACAAATTCTAAAAATTTTACTATATTATACATAGTATGGCAAAAGAATTTTACAATTGTACTCTTAAGTCTGGTTCCTTTTCGATGGAATTTACAAATGCATGTAATTCTGCATGTAAAGGTAATACATTTGGTTTGATTGGCCATGTAAATGGATTTGAAATGACTGATGGCCAGATTAATTCATTTTATAAGGAAATGTTTAAGTTTCTTAATAATGGTAATAAAATTCATTATTATATAACTGAGATTTATCAAGAAGAAATTAAAAAGAATAGCCGTACAAAGTATTTGATTGAGCATCCAAATACTACTATACATAATGTAGTAGACTGGAATAACATTGGAGGTGATATGCCTAAATTTCAGGGAGTTGTGATGAATCCCCCGTTCTGTAATGGATTACATCTAAAAATTTTGGAAACTATAATGGAACATATTGATTGGGAACATGATGGTAAAGTTGTTTGCATTCATCCTGCTAAATGGCTTCAGTTTCCTACAAGAGAACGTCCCGCATTTATGAACGGTTATATTAAAGACTTTACCATTGTAGACCGTAGAGAAGCAAATTCTACGTTTGATATTGATGATAGTGATATGGTTATAACTGAATTGAGTCAAAATGGTTTGTCTTTTACTGGTAAACCGACTGAAGACCCTATATTTAACTGCTTTAAATTTAATCCTAAATTTACTTTTTAATTTTTTAAAATTTTATTATATTTGAAGATATGAATCATTGGAAAATCGTAACAAATATTTATAATAAGGTCATTGATAAATGTCCTATTGGAACATATCAAGCTAAACTTAAAAAAACTGCACAGAATTATGCTTTACGAATGTATTATGGTATATTAAAAATTGAAAACAGTCATGATCCAAATGGAACACAAGCATATACATATTGTCCTAAAACATATAGTAATGCATGTAAAACAACTGCAGGTATACATGTTCGTTTTTTGAATTTTCAAACAGAAGCGGAAAGATTTAATGCATTTAATAGCTATTTTACAAAATTCGCACGATTTTGTCAAATGCTTGATGAATCTACAAAGCTTGCGCCTTATATGGATGACTATTCAGAACCATGGACAGATAAAAGATTCAAAGAATACTTTGGTTTGACTGACATTGAATGGCAGCTAATAGATAATGTTATCAAGGACTAACTGAAAGAAAAATCAGAATATCCAGGGTTTACGAAAACTCTGGATTTTTCTATATTATAAATATAATCAACGAGGTTATTATGAAGAACAATCAAGCAAAGGAATCTGTCCGTCAGCGTGCGGAACGAATTGCGAACAGTAATAACGGTTTGACACTCCGTACCCGTACTGTTCCGTCTAAGAAGAAGTACAACCGTCAGAAAGAAAACCGTCAGGCTTTTAAGGACTAATCATGCAGAATAACAAACTCTTAAGAGGTGTATTGGAAAACGACAGTATTCAGCATCGTCATGATTCGTCTACACCCAAACACAATCGCAGTCGTAAGAAGATTCGCCGTGCTGTTAAACATAAAGAACGTAGTGAAGCTTTTAAATTTGAATCTGTAGCATAAAGGAGCATTATGGAATTTGAAGCAAAAGGTCATTACTGGTTATTGGTACTGGAACCCGGTGAAAATAACCGTAATTTCGGCAACGAAAAACGACTGTACTGGGGTTCAAAACCCGGTTGGGCAACGTGGACGGAAGATGTTTCCAAGGCGACACAGTTTGTAAGTCCAAGTGCGGCTAAGAGCAAGCTGACCTCGGCAAAGAAGTCCGGTTATGTCAAACAAGGTGATAAGATATATGTCGGCGAGGTAGACGCGACGATCAAGGTAACAGAAATCTAATTGAAATCCTGAAAAATTAAAGGCCGGTGTTCATACCGGTCTTTTTCATATTTAAATATATCCGTCAAGTATCTTATACAGTAGTCGCTCGTCAACGTACAGATCGAACAAGTCCCTGTTTTCTTCAGAGAGTTTCTTATACCCGTCTCTCGCGTACTTGATAAACCATGTATCTCTGCAGAGGTTATATGTTACTCGTTCCAATTCTCCTGGAGTAAGGTTATAAACCCCGTTATCTCCGTACTCACGGTTATTATCATCATCTTCGCCCTGTCGTAATGAAACCATGCGGTGGTCTTTATACAGTGAGACTAACTGCATTAACCATGAACCGTCTGAACTACCACATTCTTCATAGAAATCCCAGATGAAGTCAGGAAGAACCTCGATATGTGGGAATTCCAGTAACAACTGTGATTCGTACATATTGGGATGTAATCCACCGTATTCGTGGTATGGGTCATACGTTCTGATGGATCTTGCTTTCTTCTTCGTACTGGTATGTCCTACTGTGTTATACTTCATACCAGTCTTACGACGAACACCGAAGGACTTCAGACGTTTTGCTGTGATATTCTTCTGCTTGGACTTACGTTTGAGAGCGGCTTTCTTTTGACCAATCTTTCTCTTGAGTCTTTCCATTGGGGAGATATATACTTCTTTCGGCTGTCCTGTCTTTTTATTGATCTGAATACGGTAATTCTTTCTGGTGGTGTGCCACTTCTTTGTCTTCTTACCGTTACGGGTCTTATAGTCGAACCACATCTTCTCAGTGAGGTAATCCTCGGGACAACCTGTCTGAACTGCTTGGTCGATAACGTAGTCATTAAAACTGCTCATGTACTATTTATAATGTTGACTGGATATATAAATTCTAAAAATATGTATTGACAGAATAACCAGAATTTATTATATTATAGACATAAACGAGAGAGAACAATGGATAAACTTTATCGAATCTGTATTGCAATCCGAGTATGGAACGCCAAAAAGAAAGACTATGACTGGAATACCTCTTATTATAAGGATTACAGTCCGAATGAAATTGATTTGACTTCTGATAAGTCTAAAGCCCAGAAATTCGACAAGGTTAATGCTGAACGAATTCTGAAACGGGAAAAGAAATATGACAAGTCAGAAGGAGTTTCATACTGGATTGAAGAAATTGAATAAGGAGATAAATCATGAGTGAACAGAACCTGAAATACACATGCTGTTTCTGTGGACTTCCGTTCTATGGTTACGGTAACAATGCCGAACCTGTGATTAAGAATGGTGTCTGCTGTGACGAATGTAACATGAAGAAGGTTATCCCGGCAAGAATTAAACAATTAAAAGGAGAATAAACAATGAAAGTAAAAGAACTTATCGAAAAGCTTCAGAAACTTGATCCTGAGCTGGAAATCATTCAGTACCAGAGCGACATGGAACGCAGCGGGTATCAGAAAGTAAATCTTTATCCCAAGGTTGACACCATGGTAGTTGAAACAAGACGGACCTGGGACAGATTTGACGGAACAGATTATTCTTATGAAGTGTTTGTTCCCGCTGAGAAAGGCGAGGATGGCCAAAAAGTGGTAATAATCTAATAAGGCCAACCGAATGAATTAAGTCTGAAGAAAAGGGTTTACAAAATATCCAAATTTAATTATCTTTATTAAGTAAAAATTCAATTAAGGAGACTATCTATGTCAGAACCCAATGTAAATGTTGTTCCTACTTGCGAGGCCACGATCAAGTCGATTGTCACCGCAGCAAAGTCGGGGCATGTAACCGCACACGAAAAGACCGAAGAAAAGGAAACGTGGACTATCCAGACAGACACGAATACCTATATGGTCGAAAACATCTCCCGTAAGTCCAGAACAGGTCGTGACTTTAACAAGACGAACCTGAAGCAGTTGAACGGTGAAGAATGGAAGACAGTAAACCTCGGCGATTGGAAGAAGAAGCTTTTCTACACTCTTCTCTACTGTTTGCAGGAAAACAAGCTGTTCACCAAGATCAAGAAGGACCCGGCACTGGTTTCAACTGTGGCTCAGGCAATTAAAAATCACCGTGATGCATGGACGATTACGATGGACAGTATCAAGGGTCAGATTGACGGAAAGACCATTGAGGTAGTTCGTGAACGTAAGACTTACGACTCCGGCAAGACACTGTGTCGTGTGAAGATGTATGAAGACGGTGTGGAAGTACTGAAGGGTTCTCAGCTCATGAAGCTATGGAAGTAAACTGAAGAAATAATTCTAAACTTTCCCCATTGACAAACATTCAGAATTTAACTATATTATAGGTATAATGAATGAGTGATTAGAATGACCTGATTACTTGAGTTCATTAGAAACCATAAAACTGGAGACAATAAAAATGGCAACTGTAATCTTCTCTAACATGGGTGACACCGATACCGCTGTACTTCGTTACATCTGGAAGGGAATTCCCAACGTGAAAGTTGTTGAAATTACTAAGAAAACCGCAAATGCTGTCGAACTGGTAACTTCCGCAATTGAAAAGGAACATGACACTCTGATTATGTGTGGACACGGAACTCCGCAGGGTCTGCTCAATCCGGCTGGAATGTTCTCTGGAAAGGACGGATATCTCATCAACGCAAAAAACAAGGACAAAATCCGTTGCAATCGGGTCATTGGTGTCTGGTGTCATGCGAAGGACTTCGCTGAACGTCAGGGACTCCGCGGGTTCTGGTCTTCCATGTTCATCTCTAACCATGGCGAAGCCAGGTATAACGGCATAAACACTGTATCGAGTAAGTCGATTACTGAACAGGAAATATTGTTCTGTGTCCGCTTGAATGAACTGATTACCAACTTCGTGCCGATGAAGAACTGGATTCCTTCCTTGAGGAATGACGCCGACTATACCAATCCTGTGGTGAAGTTCAACTATGACGGTCTTCGTTACTACAAGACTGCACCGAAGGTGAAAGACTATACTCAGGAAAGTTGGTATAAGAACTTCATGGCAAGCGAAAAGCAACGCTGGAGTGTCGATATCGACGACGTGGACAGCTTTCTCGAATATGTCGACGGAAAGTATGTAGACGGTAAGACTGGAAAGAAGGTTGTCGATGCGTAAAATTGTCGGTATCAAAAGCCCTGACCATGGGTTTGTCGACGTCACTGGGTATAACGTCAGATTCACGAAGACGGACTTGGAACTTACGGACGGAAGAACCGTAGTATATTCGAAAAGACTCAGAGATCTTCCACAAGTTCCAATCACATTCTCGTGTGATGACGGTGCCGAAAAGTCATTCATTCGTCGAGGAACGAACCAGGGGTTTATTGACGAAATCAATAATTTTCTGGAATCCGACTTCTACAAGGAATACTACGGCGATCCTACCTGACTGAACGCATAATTCTGAATTTTCCGGGTTGACAATTCAATCCGGATTTTTTATATTATAGACATAACAATGAGGTTATTATGAAGAAAGATTATCTCGAACTCAACTGCCAAAACTTCACCGAACGCGGTTTCAACATCATCATCAACCAGCATAAGGATAAGGACCGTCACGGTCAGATGGGTCCCATGAAGTATTACGGAAGGATCCACGAAGTGAAGTGTTCACCGCATGTTCGTTATGTTCCGACAGGTCTTGTCTTGTCCAATCTCCAGCCTTGGTATGAATTCCAGAAGTGTGACCAGCTGGATGATCGAATTGGTGAAGATTCCACTATCCTGTTCTGCAATCCCAAATCGTCCCAGACATTGACCATTACTGGTGTCACCAGCTTCACCATCGATCTCAGTGTCTATAACCGTGAACAGGTTCTCAAGTTCCTTACCGATCATGGTGTGGTGTTGGAAAACGAAGACGTAAACGTGTAAGGAGACAGTCTAATGGGATTCAATGAAAAAATTAAAGGATTCAACGAAGAATTCACCGTAAGAATGAGAACTGCACCTAGCAAGTCGCAACTGGTTCGTGAACTCGCAAAGAAGTGGGGATTGAAGGTTGTGGACGTAACCCTCAACGATAAGGAGATTCGGTAATGGAATTCATCAACTGCAAGAAAATCTATTCTATCCGCGAAGGTCGAAAAGTACTCTATAAGGACCCCGACTACAGGACAGTCGAACGTGTTTACAACGACCTGAAGAAGACAAACCCCAACATTTATATCTGGGAGGTATAATGAAAAAGGAAACCAAACAGTTGCTAGCAAGGTTGAACAAGGATTATAAGAAGTTCTACCGCGAAGAACGTGACAGTTTTATGTCCTTGAACCATGTATTTGATTCTTATGAAGTCTACTACAATGCACTGGAAAAGCTCCGTAATTCGATTGTTCTTCCCAGGATTGGTGAAGGTTCCAGCAGACAGGCTTATCTCTTGGAAGATGGTTTGGTCTTGAAAGTCGCAACCAGTGAAGCAGGTCTTGAACAGAATAAGGTAGAAGCAGGAATCAAGTCTGAATTCGTATGCAAGGTTCATCGAAAGGAACCTCATGTTCGTCCAGCCTGGTTGGTCGTAGATTATTGTACCAGAGCAGACAGAACCAATATTAAAGAACGTTTCAAGATGTCCCCGAAACAGTTTGACCAGCTTTTACACAAATATCTCTATAAGAAACACGGAGTTGCACCGTCGACGCTGAAGGTTCACAATACAGACATTGCGAAAAAGTTCGTGAATTTCATCGTAAAGAATGATATGGCAGTCGGCGACCTGATGTCACATAGGATGGCTAATTATGGTATCAACCCTAAAGGCAAGTTGGTTATTGTCGATGCAGGATTGACCGAGAAGGTTTGGCAGAATTACTACTAATAATCGTTCATATTCGCGTTCTGGGACAGTATTTATTATTACAGGTGTAATTACACTGGTATTATAAACAGGGTCTTAAAACGCGAGTATGAATATGTGTGGCCATGGATTACTGAAGAAAATAATTCTGATATTACCTATTGACAGGATTGCCAGAAGTTACTATATTATACACATCAACAAGAGGTTATACAATATGGCAACAGAAACGATTGAAGTTGGCGGCGTTCCGATGGAAGCTACGGTCATTCACATTCCGACTCAGGATCTCGGCGATGAAGTCCTTTTCGAAGGGGATTTCAAGCAGGTCAAAATTGACATCTACTGGGATTCTCATGGACGTAAGGTTTATGACGATGACGAATGGAAACCGCAGGTCCTGAAGGACAAGCACGTCAAGATCATCAACCACAAGTGTCTGTGTTACGGTAACCGCTGGGATCTCTGGGAAATGCAGATTGACGGCGTGAAGTGGGGTTCGATTGAAGGATATCGAGCTCTGAAGCGTGTGATCCACATCGACGCTCCGGCCGGTCACGGGTAATCCGTCCGTAAATAAAAAAGGAGGGGAACTTTTTTATGGACGATTTTCAGAGATACATGATGGAACAGATCCACTGGATTGAAGTAGAGAAGTGGCTGGAAGGAGAACGCAGAGGTTGTGATCCTGGTGAAGAGTTCGTAAGAGAGTTGGTTAAGAGATCCGGCGAAAGGTTCCGTAAACAATATCTCGCTGCTCATTCGGCTGACCAGCTTCAGGCTGATGAGCTAAATGAATAAAGCTTAATCCGATAGTGTGTTAAGAGTTCTGAAAATTTTATATATTTAGTGGCGTAATTAAAAAGGAAATAAAATATGTCTCGTTCTTATCGTAAAGTTGCAAAGCGTCCGTGTTGCTGTGTCTCCCACAGGGGAATGAAGAAGTGGAAACACGATACCAAACAACAGCGTCGTGCCCGTGAAAAGGCTCAGATGAATGGTATTGTGGAAGATGAAGAAGGTTTCGACGAAGAAACCTGCACTCCCATCAAGTATCAGCATCAGAAGGATATGACCGATTGGTCTGGTCCCCATGATGGTTGGTGTCGTTACACTCGTTCCGCTGTCGAAAAGAACATCGAAGCATGGAAGACCCAGAATGACCATGATTATTTCGTTCCGGACGAAAAGTTCATTCAGAAGGTTGAAAAGACTCGTTGGCAGTACTTCGACAAGTAATTTTGTTAATCACCCCTTTCCGAGAAGAACCTGGATCTGTTAAAGGTCCAGGTTTTTTTGTTGATTATGTCTACGAATGTCGACTGTATATTTAAATTCTAACATTTTCTACTTACAAGAAGTTCAGAATTAACTATCTTGTAATCAAACAAAAAGGAAAATAACATGAAAAAAATCATCATCTTCGCTCTCCTCATCGTCTCTATCGCCTTCGCCTCTCAGTCTGACAAGGGAATCGTGAACATCACCAAGAACAAATATGGAACTGAAATGTCTTTTTGGCCGAATACAAGTCTCGAAGGGATTGGTCACGTCTATTCCGTCGTAATGAACGATTGTGACGGATTCAAGAGTGTGGAAATCAAGTTCATGGACGGAACGGTTCAGTATTACAGTTTTGACGAAGACAAAATGCCTTCCGTCACAGTGAGGCTGGAAGACAGAGTATTGTCTTGGGAATCACTGACTAAACCGAAGTTCATGAAAGCTTGGAACAGTTATATGAAGTTCTTTAAAGACTATAATGGATAACCAGAATATAAGAATCTTTAATCTAGGGTTGACACAATTCTGGATTTTTTCTATATTATAGTCATAATCGAAAGGAGATTAACACATGAAAAAAGAAAACATCAACATCTTTGAAATCATCGGACGAATCAACAAAGACTTCGGTAATCAAGTCTACATCGCTCGGTCTTTCCCGTCTGTCGACGTAAAGTTGACTTACGAAAAGAACTTCGACATCATCAAGATTCACACTTACTGTGAAGACAAACCGGAATGTACGGAAGGACATCTCACCATCTGTTGGAAACATGACGACAAGGACGAGAATCCGTTCTACCACCTCGTTTATCATCTGGAACAGACCAGTGACGGTGAAACTACGAAGTGGGATGACATGGATTATGTATCTCCGGACATTCGAGAAGTTGTCAGGATGGTATTGTGTGTGATTTGTGGTGAAGACGAACCCTCTCACGATGAAGATCCTTCCTCCTGGTCCACCGGTATGTACCCGGAAGAATACTTCGACGATTGTTACAACAACTGGAAGGGAATCTTCAAGGATCTTGAAAACAAGAAACTCTGTAAGGAATGGGATTAACCTCCAGTCTCTGAAGTGGACGGGAGTCAATTAAGACTCCTGACTTTTCTGTAGATTAAAGCTACTAATGCTGTCTGATTAATTATAATTCTAGATTTTTTATATACAAAAATCAAAAATTTTTCTATCTTTTGTGAAACAAAAGGAAGGTTAATTATGAATCAAGAAAAAAGAATCTACAATGTGTCTGTAACTTATCAGGCTGGCTGTGCTGGAACACAGACTGTCAAACATAAGATGACGAAGAAAGAACTCATCCAGTATGTTGGTCGAAACGGATTCAAACTTCTTCGAGACGGTGGAATGTATGAAGAACCGAGATATGATCATTTCCATGACTGGGATAATGGTTATGATTTTCATTCATACAATCCTTACATCTGGAATTTGAACGGAATTGAATGTGGAACATGTAAGAACATTAAGACTGATTTGCTGTCTAAGATTTCGATCGGATTTATGTTTTTCAGTGTGATAACAGTATTGTGTATGTAATACAGAACAAGCCGGAGCGATCCGACCTGGTCCACTGGTATGTACCCGGAAGAAGTGGTCGGGAGTCGATAAAGACTCCTGACTTTTCTGTAGATTAAAGCTACTAATGCTGTCTGAGCAAACAATTCTGATTATTTTACATTAACAAATCGCCCAGAATTAACTATATTATAATAAAAATAGGAGATTAACTTATGGAAATCGAAATTGACTTCAACAGCACCGTCGATGTCATCACTCTTGAACTCTCTGGAGCAACGGAAAGTCAGGTAGAATATATCTGTAACCGTATGGACAATTACTACGATGCAAATGGTCTTGAAAACTTTTTCATCACTGGTTCTGATAAACAGTTCTCGGTTCTGGTCTGTTGGGCGGAAGGTTATTCTTTTCCTGAAGAAAAAGATCTCAAAGAAAATCTCGAACGTTGGTTCAAGGAGGTTGAATAATGATTAAGAAGTTCTTTTCTGTCTGTCTACAGGTTATCCAAGCGATTGGAGAAGGTTTCGGTGACGAAAACGGTTGGGAAGATTAACGGAGATTACAATGCCTCACTATTCAAACGATGAAACAAAAATGTTGAACTACCTTGG
>Ga0265298_10006297_pt1 | contig 14695 bp, 18 predicted proteins | sample AusTroGonzalo_MG_3_FD_193486 | JGI IMG/M metagenome (GOLD analysis project Ga0265298, IMG submission 193486) | Bovine rumen microbial communities from tropical cattle in Woodstock, Queensland, Australia - Gonzalo_01 | ecosystem: Host-associated > Mammals > Digestive system > Stomach > Rumen ... | reverse complement strand
CGAACACTTCCTCATTGGCTTCCACCTTCACGATGCAGGCTTCTTTCTGGCCGATTTTCATATCGGCCGCTCCGTTAAGGACTACGTGGCTGAAGGAACCCAGTTCCATTTCGTGGATCTCCACCTCGCCTTTGCAGACGATGCGTTTTCCCAAGTTCAAATTGACCGAATAGATGCAGCTGGTAGCCATGACCAGGGCACACAGGGCGAAAATTACTTTTTTCATACAGTCTTCCTAATTAAAAATCTTGGCATCCAGGCCCAGCAGTTCCATCTTGCGTTTGATGGCGGGGACTTCCTTCTCCAGGAAATCGGCCCTTTGGACCTCTAAAATCTTTTCACGGGCATCGGGGGATACGAAGTAGCCGATTCCTCGCTTGTTGTAAATGATTCCGTCGGCGGTAAGCTTCTCATAAACTCGCATGACAGTATTGGGGTTTACTCCAATCTGAGCGCCGTACTCGCGGACCGACGGAATTCTGTCATCGGCCTTCAGGGCGCCGGACAGGATGTTCTCGCAGAACACGTCGGCTATCTGGAGGTAGATGGGTTTTTCTCCGTGGAAGTCCATACTATTAGTGTTTTAAAGTTTTTATTCTGTAGAAGATACCACAGGCAAGGCCTACGGCCAGCACCCCGCTGGCAAGTGTGCTCCAGCGAATCACGCTGCGGATGAGGGCTTCGGCTTCGGACAGTTCATTGATCTCGTAGTAGTCCGTCTGCAGGCCCATCATGGTCATGACAGTGGAGAAAGCGATGCTGACTACGAACAGGATAATAAATGCCCAGAGGATCTTGTTGCGTTTGAACGAGATGCCGCAAAGCAGGAAGTACAGGAAATTGCAGATGTATCCGATGATGGCAGGAGCGGCCATGACACCCAGATTCCAAGTGGTGGAATACTCGCCGTTGGCTTCTGCCAGGGACTGCTGTGCGCTGACGATGGCTGTCTTGGCGGCGCCGATAAGGAGCTGACCATAAGTGGGATCCACTGCAGCCAGGATGGCATCGATGATGGCATAGGTAGCCAGGAAGGCCACGGGAATGATAACCAGGGTCATGAGGATCATGGACAGCCACTTCTCAAAAGAAGAGGCGGGAAGCATGAGCCAGGAAGCACCTTTCTTGCGGTTGGTCAGGTAACCGTAGGTACGGGTCTGGTAAAGTTCCAGGGCAAAGCAGGCCAAAAAGAAAACCGCTACGCGGGAACCAAAGCCCGGGGCAGCCCACACCTGGTTGAACACGGCATTGAAGGCAATGCCCAGGATATAGAGGATAAGGCCGGAAAAGCCTATGAGAATGGCCGCCTTTACGTGGTTGCGCCACATTTGGGTGAGGTCATATTTGAAATAGGTCCAGAAACGCTGGCCATTAAAAACTTCACTTTTCATAGGGCAAATCGGTTAAGCAAATAAGGCTTTGATGACATCTTTGTGGGAGTGCACGGCGTTGAAGAGGGCTTCCAGGTTAACCTTGGATTCTTCGCCGGTGGTGTTGGGATACACTTGGATGGCGCCGGAGGGCGTATTTTCCAGATAGAGCGCGCCTTCATGCAGCTGGGTGCCATAGTCGAAGAACAGTTTCTCGGTGATGGTCTGCAGGCTGGCGCTGAGCAGGACGTCTTCCTTGTCCAGGATGATGATGGGGTCAATAATCTCCTCGAGGTCACGTACCTGGTGAGTGGAGATGATGATGGCGCTCTCGTCGGAGGTGTACTTCATGATGGCCTTGCGGAACTGGCTCTTGGAAGGGATGTCCAGGCCGTTGGTGGGCTCATCCATGAAATAGTGGCGGGCGTTGCAGGCCAGGGCGAAGGCGATCCAGGTCTTCTTGAGCTGGCCGGAGCTCATGGAATCCATGCGCTGGTTTCCGTCCACCTCGAACTCATTCAAGAGAGTGAGGTACTTATCATAGTCGAAGGTGGGCCACAGGGCACCGGTTTCTTCGCCGAATTTCACGGCCTTGTAAGGCATGGGGCTGACCTCGTCGGGCAGGTAGAACTGCTCTGCCAGCAGGGAAGGCTCGCGGTCGAAGGGGGCGCGGCCGTCGGTGATGATGCTGCCGGTCTGGGGTTTCTTGAGCCCGCAGAGGAGAGTGAGAAGGGTGGTCTTACCCACGCCGTTCTCTCCCAGGAGGCCATAGATATTGCCTCCCTTGAGTTCCATGGAGATGTTTTTGAGCACTCCCTTGGACCCATAACTGAAGGATAAATCTTTGACGGTAATCATATCTCTATAGTGTATTAGTTCATTAGTACACCGCAAAGGTAAGAAGAAAATTCGGATTTCCAAACAAAATGTGGAAATTTTCAAAAAAAGTTGGAAAAAAGGCCGATTAGTGGCTCCTGCGCCACTGACAGGGAGTTTGGCCGACGTGAGCCTTGAACAGGCGGGCGAAGTTGCTGCGGTCGGAGAACCCGACGCGGCGGCTGATGGTGGAGATGGGAGTGTCGGGCTCCGCCTTCATCTGCTCCATGGCATCCTGGATGCGAAGGGCGGTGCGCCAGGTGCGGAAGTCCCTTGCATCGGCCGAAAAATACCTATATAATATAGAATAGGAAGTGCCGATGTTCTGGGCGGCTTCCACGAGGGTACGGTGGGGGAGGCGGTACCCTTTGTTTCTTACCCAGGTCTGGAGACGGGCTTCCAGGTCCGCCTCTTCTTCCGGGAGAAGCAAGAAGGAAGAAAGAGCCTGCTCTCTTTTGGGGAACAGGCTCTTGAAAAGGTCTTTGAATGCTTTCTTACCAGCCCAGAACATAGGCGAAAATAAGCGGTGCTACGATGGTAGCGTCGGATTCCACGATGAACTTGGGCGTGTCGGGTGCCAGCTTGCCCCAGGTGATTTTCTCGTTGGGGACGGCGCCGGAGTAAGAACCGTAGGAAGTGGTGGAATCGGAAATCTGGCAGAAGTAAGCCCAGAGCGGGGTACCGGTCCAGCCCAGATCCTGTTCCATCATGGGAACGCAGCAGATGGGGAAGTCACCGGCGGTGCCGCCGCCAATCTGGAAGAAGCCCACGCCAGCGCCCTGGCTGTTCTTCTTGTACCAGTCAACGAGGAACATCATAACCTCTACACCCTGGATGACCATGTGGGGATCATACTCGCCGCGGATCACGTGGGCGGTGAAGATGTTACCGGTGGTGCAGTCTTCCCAGGCGGGGCAGATGATGGGGATGTTCTTCTCGCAGGCGGCTACTACCCAGCTGTCCTTGGGGTCAATCTCATAGTACTGCTCCAGGACACCGCTGCGGATCATCTGATAGATGAACTCGTAGGGGAGGTATCTCTTACCTTCGGCCTTGGCTTTGTCCCAAACCTCTACCAGGTGCTTCTCCAGACGACGGAAGGCTTCTTCCTCGGGGATGCAGGTGTCCGTTACACGGTTGTAGTGGTTGTCCAGAAGCTCCTGCTCCTGCTTGGGGGTAAGATCACGGTAACCGGGAACCCTGTAGTAGTGGCTGTGGGCCACGAGGTTCATAATATCTTCCTCCAGGTTGTTGGCGCTGCAGCAAACAAAGGCAATCTTGTCCTGGCGAATCATTTCTGCCAGGGAGAGGCCCAGTTCTGCGGTGCTCATGGCTCCGGCCATGGCCAGAAACATTTTGCCACCCTTGTTCAGAAGGTCTTCATAGGCTTTTGCAGCATCTACCAGGGCTGCGGAATTGAAGTGACGGTAGTGATGGGTAATGAATTGAGAGATAGGTCCCTTTTCCATTTCTTTTAGCGGTTTTCCACGGGCGAAGCCAGTCTGTGACTTCCAACCCGTCGATTGGTTGCAAAATTAGGAAAAAAACACGAGAAACGCTATATTTGCAAACTATTTTACGTGTATGAATTTATTTCCTAACATTGAGAAAGCGTATACCCGCGAGCATCTGAATGCAAGGGATGCGCAGCGTCTGGCGGAATTCATCGCCTTTGGCCCTATGGTTTTCCAGGTGAGCCGGCTTATGGTCAAGTTCGGGATTCTGGAGCGCCTCCGTGACGGCGCCATGACCCTGCCTCAGATTGCCCAGGCCGCCGGTCTCAGCGAGTACGCCGCCAAGGTGCTCCTGGAAGCCTCCCTGTCCATAGGAACCGTCATCATAGATCCCGGGAAGGATGAGTATCATCTGACCAATGTAGGTTGGTTCCTCCTCACGGACATGGCCACCCGCGCCAATATAGACTTTAACCACGATGTAAACTATGAAGGCTTCTTCCAGCTGGAAGAGGCGCTGAAAGAGGGCAAGCCGGCCGGGCTCAAACACTTTGGCTCCTGGCCCACCATCTACGAAGGCCTTTCTTCGCTGCCTCCGAAGGTACAGGACAGCTGGTTTGGATTCGACCATTTTTATTCGGACCATTCCTTCGCCGAGGCCCTTCCCATCGTATTTGCCGGCAAACCCCGCCGCATCATGGACGTAGGCGGCAATACGGGCCGATTCTCCCAGCAGTGCGTGGCATACGACTCCGAGGTGGAGATGACCATCGTGGACCTGCCCCAGCAGATCGGCCTTATGAAAGAAGCGGTGAAAGAGGACCCCAATGCCTCCCGCATCCATGGGTATGGCACCAACCTGCTGGATCCCGCCAACGGATTCCCGGAATCCGTGCATCCCGACGTAATCTGGATGAGCCAGTTCCTGGACTGCTTCAGCGAGCCCCAGATCCTGAGCATCTTGCAGCGCGCGGCCAAAATCATGGACGGTAATACCCGTCTGATGATCATGGAAACCTTCTGGGACCGTCAGAAATACGAGCCCGCGGCCTTCTGTCTTACCATGACCAGCCTCTATTTCACGGTCATGGCCAACGGCAATTCCAAGATGTACCACTCCGACGACTTCGTAAAACTGATCAAGGAAGCCGGTCTGGAAGTGGAAACCATCCATGACGGCCTGGGACAAGGACATAGCATAATGATTTGTAAAAAGAAATAGTCATGACTATCGAGAAAATCAACGAAACCGTGAAGAACTTCCTGGTGGAAGACCTGGAAATTGAAGAAGACAAGATCAATGGCAGCGCCCGTCTGAAAGAAGACCTGGGCATTGATTCCCTGGAAGTGGTGGATGTCGTGGTGCTGGTGGAAGACCAGTTCGGCTACAAGATGAAGCCCGAAGACTTCCGCACCCTCGTCACCCTGGACGATTTCTGCCAGTTCATCCAGCAGCACGTAGCCTAGTGACCGATACCCGCCACATAGATGTAGATACCATCGTCCTGCAGCAGCCGCCGTTCCGTTTCGTGAGCCGGCTGGATGCCTTCGATGCCGAAGAAGCGGTGGTTTCCTTTACTCCGGGCCCCGGCAACCTTCTCATGGAGAACGGTTGCCTGAGCGCCGCCGGGCTCATGGAACACATGGCCCAGGCCAATGCCGCCCGCTTGGGCTATCTCTGCGTCTATGTCCTGAAAGTCCCCGTAAACATAGGCTTCATCGGGCAGGTCAGGGATTTCACCCTGCACCGGCTGCCCCGGGAAGGGGAGACCATCACCACCCGGGTGAGCCTCCGTTACGAGGTCTTCAACGTGTCCCTCTGCGAAGTGGAAGTACGGAGCGGAGAGGAACTGCTGGCTACGGCCACCATCAAAACGGCTACCAAGGAATGAGGAAAGTAGGGATTGCAGGCACAGGGCTGGTGACGCCGCTGGGCAATAGCCCGGCTGGCGTGTTGGCCGCGGTACGCGCTGGAAAGAGTGCGCTTGCTTTGCATCCCGGTTTTCCTGACCCTTATTTCGCATCCCTTTTGCCCCGCGAGGGCGCCTCTGAGCCTTTCTTTGAACAGGTGTCGCTGGAGGCCGCCCGCCTGGCCGTGGAAAATGCCGGAATCGATCCGGCCGATCCTTCCACCGGCTTTATCCTGTCTTCCATCAAGGGGGACATCGAGCATTTTGGAAAGAACGACGTTTCCCTGGCCTTCAGTGCCGGAAACATTGCCCGTGCCTTGGGCATGAAAAACCCGCCTGTGGTGGTTTCCAACGCCTGTATCTCGGGTCTGGCGGCTCTTGTACAGGGCATGCGCATGATCCGCGCCGGCCAGTACAAACGCGTCATCGTAGTGGGAACGGAAGTACAGTCCCCGTTCATTGTAACGGGCTTCCAGTCCCTGAAAGCGTTGTCGGTAGAACCCTGCAAGCCTTTCGACGCCCAGCGAGTTGGCCTCAATCTGGGAGAAGCATCGGCCGCCATGGTATTGCAGGCCGATGAAGGGGAATGGGAACTGGTGGAAGGCGCCATCCGCAACGACGCCAACCACATTTCCGGCCCTTCCCGTACGGGAGAAGGCAGCTACAATGCCTTGCGGGCCGTATTGCCCCACTGTGACAAGAAAGACCTGGCCTTTGTGAACGTACACGGAACGGCCACGGTATACAACGACGAGATGGAGGCCATCGCGCTGAACCGCGCCGGGCTTCTGGACGTGCCCATCAATGCCCTCAAAGGCTATTTTGGCCACACCATGGGTGCCGCGGGCATCCTGGAGAGCATCCTTTCCATGCAGGCCCTGGAGGCGGGCGTAGTGCTGGCCACCCGGGGCTTCTCGGAGCTGGGCGTATCGGCCCCCGTGAAAGTATCGGCCCGGGAGCAAAAGGCTGTGGGTCATTCGTTTATCAAGCTGCTGTCCGGCTTTGGCGGAGTCAACGGTGCGCTGCTTTTCAGAAAAGGAGGAAGCCTATGAAACAGGTGAACATCTCTTGCGGCGCAGATTTGACGCAGCTTTACAGGCAGGAGGTGGGGGATTATCCCAAGTTCTTCAAGATGGACACCCTCTCCCGCCTGGGATTCCTGCTCACGGAGCGTCTGGTGGCAGGTGAAGAAGGCCGGTTCCAGCCGCGTGAAGACCGCGCCGTGCTGGTCTTCAGCCGGGAAGGCTGCCTGGCCAACGACCGCCATTATGTGGAATCCATGGAGGATTTCCCTTCGCCGTCGCTGTTTGTTTATACGCTTCCCAATATCGTGTCCGGAGAGATTTCCATCCGGAATAAGTACGCCGGTGAGACATCGGCCTTTGTGCTGGAAAAATACGACGAGGAAGCCATCTTTACCCTGGTACGCCAGGCCTTCCAGGACCCTGTGACCCAGTCAGCCGTGGTCATTTGGGCCGATTGTGCCGGCGATACGCAGTGGGATGCCCGGGGCTGGCTGGTAGAAAGAGAAGAACTATGAGTGAAGAGCGTCAATGGAGCGGAAAGACCGACGGGACTTTGTGGATGCACAAGGCCCTGATAACTTGTTTCAAAGTCCTGCCCATGGGCCTGATTTACTTCTTCATGGCCCTGGTGGTGCCCTTTTATATGCTCATTAACCACAGTGGTTACCTGGCCATCTACCATTACCTGCGCCAGCGGCAAGGCCGGGGACCTCTGCAGGCCTTCTGTGGCTGTTATTTCAACCATTTCCTCTTTGGAGCGTCGCTTATGGACCGTTTTGCCACCTACGCCGGCCGCAAGTTCCAGATAAAGAAGACGGGCATGGATGTCTTTACCAGCCTGGCCGTGAAAGAGCAGGGCTTTATCATGCTGTCTTCGCATATCGGCAATGCCGAAATGTCCGGCTATATGCTCTCCACGCCCCTCAAACGCATGAATGCCATCACCTTCCCGGATGAAAAGGCAACGGTGCGCTCCAACAGGGACCGTATGCTGGAGGCCAACAATATCCGTCTGATATCGGCCGATGGCCTGGACTGGTTGTTCACCCTCAATGCGGCTCTTTCCGACGGTGAGATTGTGAGCATTCACGCAGACCGCCTCTTTGGCTCCAGCAAGTCCCTCAAGGTCACCATCCTGGGGGCCGAGGCAAAGATTCCTGTGGGCCCCTTTAATCTGGCGGCTTCCCGCGATCTGCCTGTGACGGCTTCTTTCTGCATGAAGACAGGTTTCAGGAGTTATGAGGCCCTCCAGTACCGCCTTGATACGCCGGAAATGGATTCCATGTCCAAGGCGGAGAAAATGGATTACCTGGCCGCCCGCTACGCCTCCGTTGTGAACGAGGTACTCTCCAAGTGGCCCCTGCAATGGTATAACTTCTTCGAATTCTGGAACTGACCAGCCGATTATAGAGAATTATTGCATACATTTGTAAATCATAAACAACGAATATGGAAAACCTTAAACTGGAACTGAAAGAGAAGATCATCGACGCGTTGAACCTGGTGGACATGACTCCCGCCGACATTGAGGACGACGCTCCCATCTTCATGGAAGGCCTGGGCCTGGACAGCATCGATGCCCTGGAACTCATGCTCCTGATGGAGAAGAATTACGGCATCCGCATGAGCAATCCGGCCGAAGGCAAGAAGGTCTTCAAGTCCATCAATGCGATGGCCGAGTATATCAGCGCCAACCGCACCAAATAATTGTGAAGGAAAGCATCTGCATAACCGGATGTGGCGTGGTCAGCGCCATCGGGGTGGGCCGGAAGGCCAGCCTCGAGAGCCTGTTGCATGCCCGTTCGGGCGTGGGCCCTGTCCGTTATGTAGAGGGATGGACTCCGGAATTCCCGGTAGGGGAAGTGCCGCTGTCCAATGCAGAGTTGGCTGCCCTTTGCGGCGCCCCGGCAGACTGGCCCCGTACCACTCTCCTCTCCATTGTAGCCCTCCAGGAAGCCCTGGAGCAGGCCGGTTTGGCCGATGGCAGCGGCATGCGCTTAATCGGTGGCACTACCGTCGGGGGGATGGATTTGACGGAAAGAGTGTACCCCAAGTATTCTCCCAACCACGGCTGCGGTGCTTCTACGGACCTGGCTGCCCTTTATGTGGGTGGTTTTGAAGATGCCACCACGCTTTCTACGGCCTGTTCATCGGCCGCCAATGCCTTTATCTTCGGGGCCAATCTCATCCGTACCGGTCAGTGCGAACGGGTGGTTGTGGGAGGCAGCGAAAGCCTGAGCCTTTACCATCTGAACGGCTTCAATTCCCTGATGATTCTGGACCGGCAGCCCTGCCGTCCTTTCGACGCTACCCGCGCCGGGCTCAATCTGGGAGAGGGGGCCGCATACCTGGTTTTGGAGACGGCTGAAAGTGCGCGCAAGCGGGGTGTAAAGCCCCTGGCGCAGCTTTCCGGCTTTGGAAATGCGTGCGATGCCTTCCACCAGACGGCCTCGTCCGAGGATGGGGAAGGTGCCTTTCTGGCCATGGGGAAAGCCCTTGCCATGGCGGGGCTCAAACCCTCCGATATCGATTATGTAAATGCCCACGGAACGGGCACTCCCAATAATGACTCTTCGGAAAGTACGGCTCTTAAACGCCTTTTTACAGAGGGCGTTCCGCCGGTTTCTTCCACCAAAGCTTTCACTGGCCACACCACTAGTGCTTCGGGTTCCATCGAGGCCGTTTTCTGCCTCCTGGCCCTTCAGCACGGTTTCCTTCCTCCTCAGCTTAACTGGCATACGCCGGACCCTTCCTGCGTTACGCCATTTACATCGGCCCTTAAACAACCGGTCAAACATATCCTTTCCAATGCCTTTGGCTTCGGGGGAAACGATTCATCCTTAATCTTCAGCGCTTATGAGTAGGGAAGTGTACATAAGGGCGGTTGTCAAATTGGGGGCGGAGGATCCCGACTTCCGCGAGTTCGTCACTCCCATGGAGGCCCGCCGCATGGGACGCCTCTTCAAAAGGGCGGTCTGGTGCTCTTACAAGGCGCTTCAGGAGGCCGGGCTGGATATGCCAGATGCCATCATAACCGCTACCGATTACGGTTGCATGGAGAATTCCGAGGCTTTCCTTCAGGGAGTCCTGAATCCGGAGGAAGGTGCCATGAGTCCTACCCGCTTCATGCAAAGCACGCACAATACCATCGGCTCCCTTATCGCCATCAAGATGCAGTGCCATGGGTACAACGCCACCTATTCCCATACCGGCTGTTCTTTCCGCAGCGCCCTGGAAGATGCCATGATGCAGCTCCAGCTGGGAGACATCGACAGCGCCCTGGTGGGCTGGTACGATGAGCGTACCCCCGCCATGGATGCCATGCACCTTCCCGGAACGGAACATGCCGTAGCCGTAGTTCTGTCTGTTAATCCAAAGTAAACCAATATGTTCAGGCTACTATTCCTGTCTGTCATCCAATCCATCCTGATGTGCAGCGCGCAGTCCCTTTTCAAGGTGGCGGCCACGCACATGGCGCCTTTCTCCTTCACCTGGACCTTCTTCCGGGACAGCGTCCTGTTGAACTGGTGGCTGCTTCTGGCAGGTATCTGCGGCATTGCCGGCGTCATTGAGTGGATGTATATGCTCAAGACCTATCCGTTTAGCCAGGTATATCCGCTTTCTTCCATGAGTTTCCTCTTCGGCATGTTTGTTGCCATTATCTTCTTCAAGGAAACCGTGGTATGGCAGCAGTGGGTGGGAGTTTTCCTTATTTTGACCGGTTGCGGTCTCATTGCCCGATGAGAATAGGTCCTAAATATCTTCTGGTGGCTTTCCTGGCCCTGGCGTGTGCCTTTCAGGCTCATGCCCAGGAAGATGTGTGGACCCGCGTGAAAGAAGTCAATTTTCCCCAGAAGAGCCTGAATGCCTCATGGCAGAGGGTTTACAAGTCTCCCATGCTGCAGGATGCCGTGGAGAGTGAAGGCAAGGTGGCCTTGACGCAACCGGACCAGGTAAGGTGGGAAACCCTTAAGCCCGTCCAACGGGTGACGGTTCTGGATGGCACCCAGCCCCGCGGCCGTTTCCGCCTTCCTACGGAGAAGGATTTCAAGGTAACCGTTCTGGAAGGAGACCAGTATACCGTGCAGCTGGATCCCGTCCGCCGGGACCTCAAACAGCTGGTGGGACAAATTGCACTGACCGTTGAGAAGAAGACCTATAAACTCCTGTATGTTACCATATTGGGTGTTGACGGAGACTGGACTCAGATTACCTTTACCAACGTTGTAATGGACTAATATGCTGGAAGGATATTTATACCGGATTGTGAGTAAGGAAGAGGGAAACGCCGTGGTGCGCCTGCTTCCCGAATGCCCCATCTACAAAGCCCATTTTCCCACTTTCCCCATTACGCCTGGTGTGACCCTGGTGCAGATTGCCCTGGAACTCATGGGCAAGCCGCTTCTCAGCGCCAAGGACATCAAATTCGTAGAGCCGGTCCTTCCCGGGGCCGATGGCACCCAGCTCCGCTATGAGTGGACCTTCAAGGACAACGGAAGGGCCGATGTTTGCCTCTACCTTCCCGACGGAACCCTCAGTGCCAAAATGGTCCTGGGTGTATGAGCGACACCCTGGTCATAGTTCCCACTTATAACAATGCCGGCACGCTGGAAAACGTGCTCCAGCGCTGCCTGAACCAAGGTTTACCCGTGCTGGTGGTGGACGACGGATCCACCGACGGAACCAGGGAAATCCTGGAAAAGATGCCCGGTCAAGCCGGGATGAGGGTGATAACGCACCCCAAGAACATGGGAAAAGGCAGGGCTTTGAAAACCGGCTTTGAGGAGGCCCGGAAGCTGGGTTACCGGTATGCTCTGACCATCGACTCCGACGGGCAGCATTATCCCGAAGACATTCCGGTTTTGCTGGCTGCAAAAGGGGAGCGCACGCTGGTAGTGGGCAGCCGCAGCCAGATGGGGGCCGATGGCGGAGGCTCGTTCGCCAACCGTTTTTCCAATTTCTGGTTTCATCTGTACACGGGTGTCCGCTTGCCCGATACGCAGACCGGTTACCGGCTGTATCCGCTGCAGGAACTTCCCTCGCTGGCACTTCTGAGTGCCCGCTATGAGGCGGAACTCACCCTTCTGGTCTTCAGCGCCTGGAAAGGCTTGAGACTGAAACCCGTACCAGTGAATGTAGCTTATCCCGAAGACCGCGTTTCGCATTTTCGTCCCGGGGCGGATTTTACGCGTATCTCGCTGCTTAACACCTTGTTACTGCTGGTGGCCCTGCTCTATGGATGGCCCCGCACACTCTTGCGCCGCCTCTTAGGTCGCTGAGCAATTGGCAGCCTGCTTTCGCTTTTCCCCGGAATTTTTCCTAAATTTGTAGATTAAGAAATCTACAACTCCGGTGAAAAGTTTCGTCTTGAAGATTTACGACTATCTGTCGGCCCACAAAGGACTGGCGGGTGTGCTCTTGGCCGTCTTGCTGGCTCTGAGCGCCTGGAGTGCTTCAAGGCTGCATTTCGAGGAGGATATATCGGCCTTTTTGCCCAAGGATTCCCGGGAACAGTTGCAGAAGGCTGGAGGGGATGAGAAGATGGCGGTTTTCTTCCGGGGAGGCACGCCGGAAGAACGAAAGGAGGCGCTTTACGCTTTCCAGGACCGCTGGGAGGAGGCTTTCCCGGATATCTATGTTTATGAAGGATCCTCGGAAGCGGCCGATGTTTTCGATTTTCTGAGTGCCAACTGGCCCTACTTCCTGCAGGAAGGGGATTATGCCCGGATGGACTCCTTGCTGGCGTCTCCGGGATACATTCCTGCCAGGCTACAGGAAGACAAGGAGTCCCTGGTACTGGGCAATCCTTTTACAGCCAAATACTTGAGGAGCGACCCTCTGGGACTGTATTCTCCCGTTTTGAACCGCCTTCAGAAGGCGCAGCCGGAGGCCCTTCAGGATACGGACATTCTCTTCTTTGATTCCCCCTACGGAAGCACGGAGAGTGCCCTTAACGGCGAACTGCTGGCTGGTTTGAAAACCATCAAGGAAGAAACGGCGCAGGCATATCCTGCCGTTATAATCACTTCTACCGGCGGGCCCGAGGTGGCGGTGGAGAATTCTTCCCGTATCAAGACGGACTCTTTCCTGGCGTTGGCCATTGCCCTCATCCTCATCTGCATTGTGCTATGGATGAGCTACAAACGCATACAGGATGTGCTGTGGATCCTCCTTTCCATCCTGGTGGGAGCCGTGTTTGCCCTGGGCATCATTGCCTGCTTCAAGGCCAGCGTGAGCATCATCGTGCTGGGAATTGGCTGTACCGTGATAGGCATTGCGGTCAATTATCCGCTGCATTATATCGATCATCTCAAGTACCAGCCCGACCGGCGGCAAGCCCTGGCGGAGCAGGTGAATCCTCTCCTTACGGGCAATATCACCACCGTGGGTGCCTTCCTGGGACTGCTTCTTCTGAAATCGGAAGCCCTGCATGATTTCGGTTTCATCGGCGCCATGATGCTGGTGGGAACCATCCTCTTTGTGCTGGTCTTCCTTCCGGTGTTTATGCCGGTGTATCAGGGGGAGAGAAAGGTTATTCAACTGGATCCCGGCCGCTATTTCCATCTGGGAGAGAAATCCCGCCGCATGGTGTTCCTGGCCTTCCTGGCCCTTACCGTGGTATTCTTCTTTACCGGGAAGAAACTCCAGTTTGACTCCAACCTGCACAACATCAATTACATGACGGCGGAACAGGCTCAGGGCTTTGCCCTTCTGGAGTCCCTGTCTCCTGCGGCGGATGCTTTCCCGCTGCCTTCGATGGAGGAACAGCAGGAGAGAATCGGCCTGTGGAAAGCCTTCTGGAGCCGGCATGAGGATTTGTCCGATGTCCTGATTGACGAGGGGCTTAAGGCCGGCTTTACCGCGCATGGCTTCCAGCCTTTCTTCGATGCCATTGAGGCGCCTTGGGAGCCGCAGGAGAGGGCCTATTTCCAGCCGGTGGACTTTGCCCCGCAGGAGAATGCGGCCGGCGCCCTGGTGAGCGCCCTTTCGGAGGATTTCGATACCATCGGCCTGGTATGCAGCCTTATTGTCCTTATCTTCCTCTGGATCAGTTTTGGTTCGCTGGAACTTACCGTGGTGGCCTTCCTGCCGCTGGCGGTGAGCTGGATCTGGATAAGGGGAATCATGGGTTTGACGGGCCTGCAGTTCAATATCGTGAACATTATCCTGGCCACGTTTATCTTTGGTATGGGAGACGACTACAGCATCTTCATTACCGAGGGACTGGAGTATGAATACAAGACGGGGAAGAAGATTCTTCATTCCTATAGCAATGCCGTGGTGCTTAGCGCCATTATCATGTTCATCGGCATTGGCGTTCTGGCTTTTGCGAAGCATCCGGCGCTGCGTTCTCTGGGGCTGGTGACCGTGATTGGCATGGTTACCGTAGTGGCCATGGCCTGTTATCTGCCTCCCATCGTGTACCGCTGGCTTCATTTCAAGCACGGCAAGCCCCGCAAGCGTCCGCTTACGATTGGCGGAATGCTGGCAACGGTTTATATTGCGCTCCAGATGGTTATCTGGATGTCCCTGCTGTCGCTTTTGGCGCTATTCTTCCCGCAGGGGCAGACGTTCAATAAGTTGGTGCGCCTTATGGCCTCCTGGGCCATACACCTGATACCGGGATGCCGCTATACCCTTAAAAACCCGCACGGAGAGGATTTCTCCAAACCTGCCGTATACATTTGCAACCATCAGAGCCATCTGGACGTGCTGGCCCTTATCGCCCTTCATTCCAAGCTCATCTTCATGACCAACGACTGGGTATGGAAATTCCCGTTCTATGGGGCCGTAATCCGCAAAGCCGGCTATTTCCCGGCCTCCTGGGGGCTTTCCGTCAATAGCGAGCACGTCAAGAAGATGGTGGCCGAAGGGTACTCCGTGGTCATCTTCCCCGAAGGCACCCGTACTTTGGACGGCAGAATAGGCCGATTCCACCGTGGCGCCTTCCTGGCAGCCCGGGAACTGGAGATGGACATTCTGCCCCTCCTGATCCGGGGATTCCATGAGGCGCTGCCCAAGCATGACTTTTTCCTCCGTCCGCACCCTCTGTCCCTGGA
>Ga0265298_10006294_pt1 | contig 14697 bp, 22 predicted proteins | sample AusTroGonzalo_MG_3_FD_193486 | JGI IMG/M metagenome (GOLD analysis project Ga0265298, IMG submission 193486) | Bovine rumen microbial communities from tropical cattle in Woodstock, Queensland, Australia - Gonzalo_01 | ecosystem: Host-associated > Mammals > Digestive system > Stomach > Rumen ... | reverse complement strand
TTGTGAGTTTGCTATTGAACTGTTTATCAATTCGATAAAGTTCGAGCTTAACGTTTCGATGTATGAACATTATAATGATATTCATGTTGATGTCTATAATCAAGCTGAAGGTAGTATTCATAGTATCAATGCCGTAAGGCTTCATAATCCGGGCAGTAATGCGAATATCGTTAAATTCCTTTCTTGCCTGAAGGGATATGTTCAGGAAGCTTATAATAGTTATCGGATGTATGTCAATAACATTTCAGCTGTTCTGGATGTAGAAGGTCTGGCTGGAGAATATCAGTATGTCAGAGCCTAATATTGTAGAAAAACTTAAGAAAGAAGTTATCGGATATTTTGATAATTTTCTTGTTGATATTGAAAAGAAAAAGAAATTAATAGAAAAATCTAAAAACGAAATCTTGAAGGGAAAGAGCGATCTTCAGGATATTCTTGATATGTTTACAAAGTACGGTATTGAAATCGTTGATTATAAAAAAGTAAATAATCATTTTAATGAATTACCGGAATATACTAATTTAAAGCCATATGCGGCTATTTCATTTGCGGTAAAACATCCGGATAATAATGTAATACTTAATATTAAGGCAAGATATACTTGTTATATATGTAGTAAAAAACATATATATTCTGGATATGAATTAGATTTGTCAAACAATGGTTGTGATGCGGTTAACGAAAAATCTATAATGGCAAAGTCAATTAAGGAATGTATAAATATATTTAAAAATAAGCTTAAATTGTATTCTTTCCCGATGGTCGAAATTGGTCCGCGTGCCGATAAGATTACAGAAGAATTTTTCTTCCATATAGTAAATAGTTTACTTTCATTAAAGACTATGGAAGACATAAAGAAATTTAAGAACTTTACGTCATTAGAAATTGTAGAAAGTAATGAAGTATTGAACAGTGCGAATTCTTTAAATAGAAAGACATCGATTGCAAAGATGGTGGTATTTAGGTAATATTATGGATAACAGATTTAATGAACATGTAGTCAGTAAGGAAATTGCCAAGAAGAACGGCGAAGTTTGGACTCCAAGGGAACTTGTTGAAACAATGATGAGTAAGATTCCTGAGGAAGACTGGAAAAATCCAGATAAGACGTTCTTAGAACCTACGATGGGTTCTGGTAATATGGTTATATGTATGCTTGAGAAACGTATCGCTTCTGGCGTTAAACCTGTACAGGCGTTGAAGACATTATACGGGGTTGAGCTGATGCAGGATAACGTTGATATTTGTAAAGACAGAATTCGTGACGTACTTCGTTCGAATAAGGTCAAGATTACAGAAAAAATAAACGAAATTATTGACCATAATTTCGTTTGTGCAGATTTCTTTAAATGGGATTTCGAGAACTGGTGTCCTAAAGAAGAAGTATCGGAAGAATCTGGAATAGACGAGTTTCTCGTTTATGACTAGTCAATTATGTATAATCGACCGATTTTACCTTTTTAAGGAAATTCTGTTGGCCACCAGCGACCATGGCTTCATCGAATTCGATCCGGTCTTCATAGCTTAACATTTTATATGCTTTCCTGATGGCATTGACACAGAACATGTCTGTCGAAATCGAATAGAAAATCTGGTCAATTTCACCGGGAGAGACCTTGATAACTCCATCCTTCGGTTTTTCGAATTCGGTGGAGTTATTATTGTCTCTCGGATCTCCTTCCTTCAAGGAATGCATTTCCTGTTCACGAACAAGTGTAACAAGCTGCATAATCCAGGAACCATCTTCGTTTTCTACTTCAGAATAGAAATCCCAGAAAGTATCAGGAAGAATTTCAACATGAGGCCATTCCAGTAATAGACCTTCCATCATGTTAGGCATCAATGTATCGCGTTCTCTATAGTTATCCGAACTTCCGCGTTTTTTATTTTTATCTTCTCTTGAGGAACCAGTATTGTATCTCATACCGGCCAACTTACGGACATTGAATGACTTATGACGTCTTGCAGATATGTTTTTCTGTTTAGAACGACGCTTCAGTGCAGCTTTTCGCTGACCGATTTTACGTTTCAGTCGTTCTGTAGGAGTAATAAAGACCTCTTTAGGCTGGCCGTTCTTGCGGTTTATTTGAATTCTATAGTTTTTCTTATCGGTATGCCACTTTTTCTGACGTTTTCCGTTTCTAGTAACATATTCCCAGTACATCTTCTCGTCCAGGAGGCTATCGTCGCCGCTGGTTTCAATCTGGTCAAGAACGTAATCTTTGAAGTTCGTCATACAATTTATTTATAAATAATAAAAAGAACAAGGAATTATTATGGTAGATTCATTTAACGAATATCTTAATGAGAAAAAGAAGTCTAATGGCTACACTTCTGAATTCGTCCTTTCTGAAGGCTTGTTTGGACTTACAGGCAAGGATAAGGAACGTGAAGCCTACGGTGTTTTGATTAACTTTGCCGATGATGCCATTATTACACATGTAGCAAAGGCGATTCAGAATAATAAGCAGAATAACCAAAATCAGAATAACCAAAATGGTCAGAATAATCAGAAGACAATAGACCAGCAAGCTGATGACGAAAAGAAAAAATCGCAGAAAGAAATCCGTGAGATTATTTCTACATATATTCAGCGACTTGCAGAAAAGTTCATTGCCGCTCCGGGTCATATTATCGCAAAGGCAAAGAACGATTACGAAGTAATATACGTATTTAAAAAGTATAACAATAAACAGCCTAAAGCATATGCTAACGGATTCGTTAAAACAATTAACAGTATGTCTTCTCAGCAAACATTATATAACATGTCTTATATTGCTGAAATCGCTGAAGTTGTTTCTACCGATTATACCAATCGTGAGCTTAAGAACATAGAAGCTAAAGTAAATATGTTTAATGATCCGAAAGCAACAGCTCTTGAAACTAGTGATTTTGTTAAGAATGTTACTTCCGAAATTTTCAATAAGGTAAATGAACGTATTGATAGAAATACGGAATTCGCTAAGAAAGGTAATCTCATTACTGTTTATTCTATTCCTTACAAGATTTCTGATGAATCTATTACGACTCTCGCAACAGACGAGAAAAAGAAAGGTAATAAAGTCGATGCATTCTATGACGAACTTGCAAAAATTGCCAATAAGAATATTGTTGATTTCTTGAATCAGTTGGATGCTGAAGGAGTTAAGGATTATCTCGGAATCGTTCCGGTTAAGACTTACGGTTTCAATCTATACTTCAAGGACCGCGATACAGCAGAACAGGCAGCAGAAGGCTTGAACCAGGACGGTACGGATATTAGAGTTACAGAACGTAAGCGTTATGAAGGTAAAATTGTAAATCGTCCGAAAGTATTGACAGATACGGTTGCTCTTAATAATGGTGTTACGGTAAACGGTGTTAGCGGCGCTGGTGCATGGCTTCAAGGTACTCGTTTCGGTGTCGAACATGTTACTAAGCTTATCGGCGATATTTATCCGGATGCTAAGACGTCACGTGAAGTTAAGATTGCAACAGTAAAGGTTGATGACGACTGGGTTAAGAATAAGTTATTGGAAAATAACAATGTAAATGAAGACGATATGTTAAGAAATATTCAGAATAGAATTATTAAGCCGCTTGTTGACCACGGTAAGGATAATTTTGTTTCTGTAAGTTCTGAAGGTACAAGCCTTGTATTTATTTTCACAAGTTCTACTTCTACCGATAATATTGAAACCTATTTGAACGGTATTGTTCCGGCTTCTAAGATTACGGTTCGTAGCGGCCGTTTCACTGAGGGCGAAATCACTGGCCATCAGGAAATGATGAAAAAGATGGCAGCTGTATTTAATATTAATGATTACTCAAGAAGCATGATTCGTGAAAAATTCACGTCGCTCTTTAATATGGCATCTAAATGGATTTCTGCAGATAAGGAAGATGCACAGAAGAAAGCGGATGCAGATGCACAGAAGGCAGCAAATGCTCCTGGTGCATTGATAATTCAGTTCATAACTGACAAGTTCAAAAAATTGTCCAAGGATGCAAAGATTAATCTTCTTACTGCGATTGATAAAGTACAACTTGAAGAATCTTTTGCTTCAAATTTGTATAGTTATTTGATTGAAAAATTACATATTAATGAAGGTGCTATTGATGATATGATTAATGCTCATTGTTCTGAAGAAGATTTGAAAAAATTGGCTGAATTAAAAACAAGCGATGCTGATGCAGCTAGAGCATATCGTCATGAACTTTTTATGAAAGCAAAAGCTATAAAAGAAGCTAAAGAAGGGAAAGAATCAAACACTGAAGAACCTGCTCCAGCCGACAATGACAATAAAAAAGAAACTAAAAATAATAAAAATACTAAAAGACCTGCAGAAAGAGCTAATAAAAACACTAAGAACAGTGGTAATGACAATGGCAATGGTAATAGAAAAAATGACGTTAATGGCGGTATGACGCTTCAAGATGCTATTAATCATATGGAACTTGTTAACGAAACCGATTTGGTCAAATTAATCGCTGGTAAGATAGAGACTGTAATGAATGTGATTGAAAGAAAAACCCAAAGCGAAATTAAAGTTGAACTTGGTAAAGGTTTTTCTATCGTAATTTATTATCAGGCTAAGGCAAAAGACCGTATTGAAAAATATGTCAATCGTTTGCAGGCAGATTCAGACGGTATTATCGAAATCAAGGGAGCAAAGAATCCTTAATAACGATAAAAAATAAGATTTAAAGGTATTTCCGATTGGAAATACCTTTTTTATAAATAAAACATGGCAGGAATAACTACACAAATTAATGATTTTAGTAATAACAAGTTTATAGTCAGGTTTTCAAATCTCGTTAACATGACTAATTATGAACTTGATACTCATATTCTCGATAACTATGTAAGAAATGTATCTGTACCGGATTTTTCTATACCGATGCTTACGTCTTTATACCAGCATGAAAGGCAGTTACATCCGAATCCGATCGGCGCTAGGGACTTGCAGACCATGCATGTTGAATTCCAGCTCGATGAACATATGATGAACTACTACCTGTTCCGCGAATGGATTTACTGGATGCGTTTCGGCGAGCCTGTGGGCAAGACAAACCTTAAAGGGGAAGAACTACTAAGGTATGACTGTATTGACGCCATAGAGCTCGTATCGCTCAATAATAACAACAAGATTATTTCCAAGATGAAGTTCAAGCATGCTATCATCAACAACTTGTCGAGTTTATCCTTACAGTATGGTTCTGCGTCGCCGGTTAATTTTGTCGCGACATTCGATTATGAAAATGTAGAACTCATGCTTGAAAATACTGAAGATATTTAATGATTGCCGAACGTTATCATATTGATAGAACAGAATGTGAAAAGACCAATCTGATACAGAATGGGTATTTTTACTTACTCGAATATGATGCATATACAAAGTATGCAAAGAAAACCGGTTTCGATAATTTTCCGTTGATTTATTGTATCGGGCCAGACGAGATGTCTATCAATGCGTTCTGGGCAGTCAACCTTCATCATTTCGACATGAATGCACAGTTATACATTTTGACAGAGATGCAGAAGCAATATCATATGTTTTTAGAAGATGTAAGAGTTTTATTGAACGGAAAACAATTAAATGATATATATTCTAATATAGGTATCGGTTTGAGATGCTATAATAGAAAATATGTTATGGATAGTTTCAGAATTAAGATGCCGAATGTTCCGAAATACCTTGGCTTAGAAGAAAAGTTCAGGATTATGGACAGCAAAGACGCGAAGAGCAAGTTTGATTTGGCACCAGGTAACAAAGGATTCTAGTTTTGAATTACGAAAAGATATATGAGGCTTTAATCAGCCGTGCTCGTAATAGGATATTATTCGGACAGATAGAAAAACATCATATTATACCTAGAAGTGAAGGCGGAAGCAACAAGAAGGAAAACAAGATTGAGCTTTCTCCGAAAGAACATCATCTGTGTCATTTACTTCTGATTAAGATGGGAAAATGTCTTAAGTATTGTTACCGTCATGTAAATGTTCGTGAATACATGCGAATGAAAGAAGACGAAAAACGAAAGATAAAGGTCAGGGAAAGTCGGAAGATGTATAAGGAACGATACTGGCTCGATAATGACGAAGAAAATTTAGAATAAAAATAAAACGCTAATTTTCGTTAGCGTTTTTTACTATATTTGAAAACGTATGAAAGTATTATTAATCGACGTATCAAATTTAACTATGAGGTGCCTGTTCTCACAGATGCCAGGTCCGGAAGAACAGGAATTTTCCATATTTAAGCTTACATTCATGGCTTCGTTCATGAAGCTTCTCAAGACACTTGAACCAGAGCGAGTAATCTGTTTGCAGGATTCTGAAAGCTGGCGTAAACAGGTATATCCGGAATACAAGGCTAATCGTGCCGCAAAGCGTGAACAGTCTATAGTCAATTTCGATGTATTCTTCCCGGTCCTCGAGAAGTTCATTAACGACATTGCGGATTCGTTTAAGAATATTCCGTTCGTCAAGATTCCTCATGCCGAGGCAGATGATTGTATTGCGACAATTGTCAAAAACCATCCTGACTGGGATATAATTAACGTATCTTCAGATAGGGACTTTTACCAGTTATTCAAATATCCGAATTACCGCCAGTGGGACGCGATGAAGCATACGTTTATCGAAGGTTTGGATCCTGATGTTGAACTGATGGTGAAGATTCTTACTGGCGATAGTAGTGATAATATTCCTGGTCTTAAGAGAGGTATTGGTCCGAAGCGTGCATTGAAGATTATCAACGAAGACGTTAACCAGTGGATTGAAGATGAAAAGCTTCAGCCAGAATATGAACGTAATATGAAGTTGATTTCGTTTGACTGTATTCCTAAGGAAATCGAATTAGCCATTAATACCGTAATAAATAATTTAACATACGGTGAACCAGATACTAAGAAGTATTTCAAGTTTATTCAAATGTCAGGTTTGGCAGAATTGATGAATACGTTTACCGATTATGTTAACTTAATCAAAAAGGTACATTGATGGACAATAACGGTAAAAGTAAAGCACAGCTCCGCGCCGATGGATTTACGGCACAGCATGTAATCTTCGGTCGCTTTGAACAATACTTCAAGAAATTGCCGAAATATGTTGTAACGGAATCTGCCGAAAATTCAAAGACTGATATGGAAGATAAAATCGATATTATCATTCGTGATAATTTAAAGAATGTCGAAGTTTATCTCGATGTCAAAAGTTCCAAGAATGCAGATTCTATTACTTATACCCATGTTAACGGGTTAGGTGAAAAGAGTAAGATATATTCTGGCGATTTTTCAATTGATTTGGTTTTTACGTTAGATACTTATGTTGTCGGTTATATTGTGAAAGCAAAGGACTTTTATAAGGCCTTGATGGACAAGATTGCCGACGGCAAGGAAGAAGTTAGTCATTATTACGAGAAGAGTCGTTTTGTACGTTTCTCGCTCGATGAAATTAAAAATCTTGCATACGCTACAATTTAAGATTTACAACTAAATTTTCGTATAGCATATTCTTTAACGGGAATATGCTATATTTGTATCTATGGAATTAAAATATAAGCATCTCTATAAGACAGTTTTGAAAGAATACCAGAACCTTAGCAAATGCGCCAGGGTCAAGGTTGCGGCTTTGATTGTGAAAGACGGTAGGATTCTTTCTTGTGGGTATAATGGAACTCCTCAGGGACAGACTAACTGCAATGAGCTGTTCAAGACCGAAGCAGGAAAGTTCTATGCAAGGAAACATACCAACGAGGAATGGCTGGAATATTCAGAAGAAGAATGGAAAGAACTTCATCATGAGTTCGCCAATACGAATGAAATCCATGCTGAAATGAATGCAATAGCACAGGCATATAGAAATAATTTACAAATTGATAATGATTGTACTATGGTAGTTTCTACAATGCCATGTGAAAATTGCGCAAAATTAATATATTCAGTTGGTATAAAAAATATTGTTTTTGTGAATGAATATGATAGAGGAACAACAGCAATAGATTTCTTTAATAAAACAGGTATTAATATTGAGAAAATTTAATTTTTTATAAATAATAATGGATAAGAAATTGGGTTTCTTATCCATGCAAACATAACAATCTGGAGTTATTATGTCTGATATTATATTTATAAAGAACGAACAAGATTATTTTGAATATAAAAAATTAAAACCGATAAGAGTTTTTTCACGTAAAAAAGTAAAATTTATTTGTAGTCAATGTAAACAAGTAAAAGAAAAAACATTTAGATGTTTACGTTTAGATTTTTTGTGTAGTACATGTACTAATAAAAATAATCAATTAAATCCAGAGATACAAAATAAAAAGAAACAAACCTGTTTGAAAAAATATGGGGTAGATAATTATGCAAAAACAGAAGAATCTAAAAACCGTATAAAACAAACATGTTTGTTAAATTATGGTGTTGAAAGTACAAATCAATTAGAATCTAAAAAAGAAAAAATTAAGAAAACAAATAAAGAACGTTATGGCGTAGAATATGCAACGCAATCTGATATTATAAAAGAAAAAATTAAAAATACATGTAATAGAAAATATGGTATAGATTGGGTAACACAAGTACCAGCTTTTATAGAAAAAAATAAGCAGTCAAATATAAAAAAATATGGAGTTTCAACTTATTTAAATACTGAAGAATGTCGTCAAAAACTAAGACAAGTATTTTTAAATAGAACTAAAGAAATTTTACAAAATAAGAATATAGAATTATTAAATAAAAATAATGATAATATTACATGTAAATGTTTAACTTGTAATACTATATTTACATATGATAGTATTTATTTTAGTCATTTTTTAAATAGTACAGATGATACAATTTGTCCTCATTGTTTACGATCTGATAAAAATGGAAAAAGTAAGCAAGAAAAAGAGGTATTAACATATATTAAATCAATTTATAATGATATTATTATAGAAAATACAAAACATATAATTCCAAATAAAGAACTAGATATATATTTACCAAATTTAAAACTTGCATTTGAATACGATGGTACATATTGGCATGCAGATCCAAGATTTTATAAAGAAAATGATTTAATATGGCATAAAAAAGTAACGGCCAATGAAATATGGAAACGCGATATGGAAAAAGATGTATTATGTAATCAATATAAAATTAAATTAATTCGCGTTAAAGAATATGATTGGGTAACAGATAATGTAAAGGAAAAATCTAGAATTTTAAAAATTATAAATGAGGCAATAAATGAGTAAGTATAGTATAATTGTAGCGGCAACGGATAACAATGTCATTGGTCGAAATAATGCCATGCCCTGGCATTTAAAGCGGGATTTGCAGCGATTTAAGGAATTGACGACCGGTTCAGCCGTAATAATGGGACGCCGCTGCTTCGAATCTATTGGCAGGCCGTTGCCGAATCGACTTAATGTCGTGGTCTCGTCTAATGAAAGCTATAATCCGGAAGGCGTTATAGTCAAGCCGAGTCTTCAGTTTGCGGTCGATTACGTGAATTCCAAGTATATTAAGGAACCTTTCATTATCGGCGGCGGTTCACTTTATAGACAGTCTGTTAACATTGTTAATAAGATTTATTTGACCAGAATTCATATAGAAATACCAGATGGCGATACATTTTTTCCTGAATTAGACATGTCGAAATGGGATATTGTGCATTCTGAAGATTTCCCTGCGGACAAAGATAATGATTTTCCGACAACTTTCATGATTTTGGAAAATAAACGCTATAAATAATATAAAAGAAAAAATTTAGGAGATTATCATGGATTCAAAGATTGTTGATTTCAAAGAATACTACCACAAGAAGCTCGACGAAGAAATGGAAGCTCAGCAGCAGTCTACTGCCGAACAGAGCTATGAAACCCAGGCTATGAATTCTTCTCTCGATTCCCTTATCCAGCGTTATGTTGGCAACGGCGATATGAAGGAAGGACTCAAGAAGCTCGGCCAGGATCTCGGCGATGCAATTTTCAAGTATGCTACCGAACGCTATGTCACTGACGAAATGTTCGCTTCTCAGGACGATAAGGCTAAGTATATCAACGCAGTTACCCAGAAGATTCAGCAGGGTGCATCTAAGACCCTTATCGAACTTCTCAAGCACTGTGCTATCGACTGTGCTAACTTGAAGACTTCTATTACGATGTAATATTTTTCTACATAATAAGAAACCGTCAGGCCTAATTTTTTGGATGACGGTTTTCTTTTATAATAAATAAAAAGTTAAATAATGAAGGTTGATGCTATTGTGAAGGCTATGTCTAAATACTTGACAGATAAGGGCTATATAAAGATGAATCCTTACCTGTATATGAAAAATATAAAGACGGACGTAATTACTGGAGATATTATTCTTGTCGATTTTAAATTGAGGACGGTAAGGGTAATGAAGGTAGAGGATAAGTTTTTATGTTTTTCGAAAAAGCCTACTGTAAAGTTGACAGAATGCCATTACGATACACTGGCAGAATTCAAGAAATATATAAAGGCGAACGAGAATGCCGAGGTCGAATTCATGAAGAAGGACATCGACTGGAAAAAGAAAGGAAAGTAATATGAGTGAGATTGAAGAATATCAGGTTAACGGCATGCGGATAAATGCAATCAAGAATACGTTGATGGCATGCGGATTCGAATATGACGATATTCATAAGTGGTATCTGCCCCAGGGTGTAAGGCTTCGCCAGGACCAGAAAGACTATTACGAAAATGCAAGGCCGTTGTTTGAGCAGCTTATTTCAAGAAATAACGAACTTAAGAAAAAACTCGGCCTGTAAGGAATAAATATAATATGGAAATGACCTATCAGGAAAGACTGTTTTTCATCGACCGATATAAGAATGTCGTTTATGATTATACTACAGAAGATTTGAACAAGTATATTCTTAAATATAAAGATGATAAAAATGTAGATTTTGATAAGCTTAAAGAAGATGTTTCTGAAAAATGGGTAAGGAAACTCGGCGATACGAAGTTTGAATATATTATCAAACGATATGTCGAAAGAGATTGTGACTATACGTATACTCGTGATTGCGCAGACGAGCTGACACGAAAGATTAAAGAGTATTGGGGTATATTATAAATTCAGATTAATTTTTTAATCTGAACAGGTATTTATTTTTTACTATATTTTACATCAAATTGTGATTTACCTGGAGAAGTAAAACATGTTCAAACAGTTTATGCGTAAAATATTTAACAATATTGGGGTGAAGCAATGCAGATACAAATCGCCTACATTTAACTTCATTTATTTTACGAATAACGACAGAGAAAAACTTGAAGCATTTTTCGGCGATACGTATGATTACGATTTTACCGATTATGGTGTAATGGTCTGGGAAGATCCTATCTGTTTGAACAATGTCACATGGAGATTGACTCCTAGATATTTCCAGTATAATACTTATATTGTAAAGGAAGTCACCAAGGACGGATATTTTAAGTTTTCTTGGTATTCTAAAAAAGACTTCGATGATAAATTTGAAATTTTGAATAAATAATATATGATGACGTTTGCAGAATACATGAACGAATCTTTAAGGTTCGTAGATTTACCTGAGCTTTGCCAGAAATGGAAAAACCGCTTTAATATAAGACTTAACGATTGCGGTACTTTGAAACTTAATGGCATGGAAGTTAAATTTTCTGCATCAGAATTGAAGAATATCTATAGTTTGGATATTAACGAAGTCCGAAAGTTTTTTGATGCAAATGGCTGGTCTGACTGTTCTCCGAACAAGACCGAGTTGATTTTTCGCCAGTCTAGGGAACCGGTCGACAATATTAAGCCTTATGTCGAACTTGAACTGTTGAACAATCCAGATAAGATGGAAGCTTATAACAGGTTCATTGAAGAACTGGATTTCAGCAAGTTCTATCATATTAGTTCTGCCACGCCGAAAATTCTTAAGCAGACTGGCGGTCTTCGTTGTAAGAACAAGAACAATGTCAAATATGAACGCCGTATTTACATGATTAGCGGCAAGATGGCTTTAAAGACCATAGTTATTGACGGTACAATAGATTATGATACATCTAAGGAAGAAGCTCAAGCAGCGCTTGAAAAACGACTGGACGAGCTTACCGAGAGGATGTTATTTGATATGCATTATACCTGGCGTAAGGACCATAATGAAGAAATGCCGAAAATGTATGTCTATGAAATCAATCTCCCGTCGAATTTTAAGGTCTATAAGGACCCAGAATTTGACGACGAGGACGATTTGTCCGCCTGTGCCTGTTTCACTAACCAGAATATTCCGGTAAAATATATTAAGCTGTCGTGGGAAACAAAGTAGAAGCTTCTTATAAATAATATATGATGAATATATTAGACGAAGCTATACAGTTAACAGACGATGAAGGCCGTTCTTTTGAAAAAGACAATGCCTCATTGAAATATTATTTCGATAAGTTTAATAAGACTTATTTTAATGGTGTACTTGCTCCGATTCCGTTTGAATGGATGAAAGGTACAAGATTACATGGTTATTTTTCATATAGGACGGATTTAGCAAACCGTAAGTTTATTCCTGTATGTATAAAGTTGAACCTTAATGCATGTGGTACTTATGCGGCATTTAGAAACGTATTCGTACATGAAATGTTGCATTATTATGTTCACTGCCATACAGAACTTCCGGCTGAAAACTGGGAATTCGCAATTCACCGTGCGGCGCTTCGTGACCGTGCAGCGGTTAGACGTGCATTGAGAAGCAGCGATGAAACCTGCCACAAGTTCGAATGGAAACGAATAGCTGACAAGCTTTCTGAAGATTATCCAGAACTTGGTAATATCGAAAGATATGCTGTTAAGAATACCGAAACCGGCGTCGCCTTGATGGATAAGGACTATGTTGCGGAATGGGCAATGAAGAACGTCATGCTTAAACAGGAATACCAAGGCAAGTCATATTACTATATTCTTTCAGTAAATTGCCCAGACTGGAAGTCATTACAAGAAGCAATAGCCAAAGGTTCGTCTGGCCAGAGAAGATTCTGCGGCAGGTGGACAAGATTGTTCAGTACATTGGATCCGAATAATTTTGTTCAGATGCGTACCATGCGAGATATGTCTCGTTATTACTACGGCATCAAGCCGGAAATGATTCGCCGCGAAAGAGAAATTGGTAACGTGGAATTTGACGAGGAAAATGCGTCGCTGTCTGGTATGTCTCAGGAAGCAATCAATAAGTGGTGTGAAAGCGTCATTGCTTATTGTAAAAATAAAAAAGAAGTATATTTCGTAAAACGTAATAGCAAGGCCCATTTTGACTTGGATCGGGCATTAAGAGCCGGTAGCTCGGGTAATATTTATTTGACTGGTTCATGGGAAAGACTTTCGATAAATAATGACCCGAAATGTTTTGTGTCATATGCAATGACGCAAAGCACTTTTAAGAGCTATTATGATGCTAGTCGCGTGTTTTCGAAACGTCTTTTTGTCCTTGACACTTGGCATGTTGGCGATGTTGAATTTAAACCAGGGTGGTAATAAAATGTTTGATGATAATTTTGTAGAACTTAACGAATATATCGAACAGATCGATGAAGCAAAGAAAAACAAGAAGAAAGGCAGCAAGTTCACTGAAGAAGAACTTGAAGCAGCACAGGAATTCGTCGATTCTATCGATAATATTGTAGAATAATGAAAAAGGGAAACAACTATTTATTTGACGATAACGACTGGCTTGACAAGGCCTTAGGCGGTATAGCGGTTTTTATCTGTATTGGAATAGTTGTTTTCCTTTTATATTCATTTAAGGTAATTTAATGACCATTGACGAAGCAAAAGAAATTCTGGAAGATGCCGGATATATTTTAGAAGAAGGCGTAATTTCTAGAGCATTAGGCGCTGGAGCTCTTGCTGCAGGTCTCGCATTCGGAAACAGCGGCGTGAAGTCCAAGCCTGTTACTGACGATTCGTTCGGTAAGGGTTCCGTTGTTCATATGCAGCAGCGTTACAATACGGATTTTGACAAGTTCGGCGTTCCTAAGAATTATAAGGCAAGTCCTGAAGATTCATCCAAGTTTACTTTCAAGGATGAAGTCGAGCTGACCAAGAAGAAGATTCTTGCTACGCCTGATACTATGCTTAAGAAATACGGAAGACAGAACGTAACGACTATCGCCAAGTATATGGTAAATACTGCCAATAAGTACAATATCGATATTGATATTCTTCTTGCCATGGCCGGTACGGAATCTAACTATGACAATACTGCTTCCAGTAACAAGGGCGCAAGGGGAATGATGCAGATTACGAAAGGAACTGCGTTCGATACCCATACGAGGCTTCAGGGCAAGGATCCGAAAACGTTTAACTTCGACGATTTCAATAATTTGAAGTTTAATATCGACAATGCAGGAAGAATTATCGCTAACCTGTCGAAATCCCATAAAAACGTCATTGAAATGATGCTTGCTGATTATAATGGCGGATGGGTGCAGGCGACTAATTACCGTACATATAGGTCGAAAGCAAAGTTTGACCGTGCAGGAAGACCTGCCAAGCCTTTGGCTGGAGAAACTAAAGGATATGTCGAAAAATGTATGGCGCTTTATAAAATATATAAGAAAATACAGAATGAATACAAAAAGGGCTGACAAGCCCTTTCTTTATAAATAAAAGGTATGAATAATTCATTTGACGCTCGTTATTCAGAAGTAAAATCTGTATTTGAAAAAATCGCTGCAAAAGTT
>Ga0265298_10006293_pt1 | contig 14698 bp, 14 predicted proteins | sample AusTroGonzalo_MG_3_FD_193486 | JGI IMG/M metagenome (GOLD analysis project Ga0265298, IMG submission 193486) | Bovine rumen microbial communities from tropical cattle in Woodstock, Queensland, Australia - Gonzalo_01 | ecosystem: Host-associated > Mammals > Digestive system > Stomach > Rumen ... | reverse complement strand
TTTTTATTTCGATATTCCGATGTTTCGAAGCTTCAAGGCTTCGTTATTACTTCTCAATGACTGCGAGGACGTCGCTCTGACGCATCATCAGATACTTCTCACCCTCAAACTCCAGCTCAGTGCCACTGTACTTGCCATACAGCACCTCGTCGCCAGCCTTCAGAATCATCTCTTCGTCCTTGGTGCCCTGACCAACGGCCTTGATGGTGCCATGAAGGGGTTTCTCCTTGGCGGTGTCAGGAATGATGATACCACCGATTTTCTCTTCTGCCGCTGCGGGAACTACCAGCACGCGGTCTCCTAATGGTTTAATGTTCATAATACCTTAATATTTTAAATTAGACTTTTATGTTTTCTGCTCGTTGTTCTGCCAAAACCGTGCCAAACATAGACGACTGACACTTTGGCAGACAAAAAGTCCAGATTATTCTTGCTGTTTCAAAAAATTATTCATACCTTTGCAGAATTGAAACGAATCACAACAACCAAATAAACAAAAAGATGAAAGACTTCCTAAAGTATGTATTTGCTACCATTACTGGTATCATCTTGTTGACCATCGTGATGGCCATCCTTGGCGCCATCTCTCTTGTAGGTCTGGCAGCATCAAGTGCCAAGACTACTCAGGTAGAAGAGAATTCTGTATTTACCCTGATGCTCTCAGGTCAGCTGGAGGAGCGTACACAGAGCGATCCCCTGGCAACTCTCACGGGACAAGTCAGCGAAAACCTTGGCTTGGAGAATATCGTTGAAGCCATCAAAAAGGCAAAAGACAGCGACGACATTAAGGGTATCTATATCGAGGCGGGCATCTTCAGTGCTGATACGCCAGCATCTATGCATGCCATCCGTGAGGCACTGCTCGACTTCAAGAAATCAGGTAAGTGGATTGTAGCCTATTCCGACAGCTATACACAAGGAACCTATTATATATGTAGCGTAGCCGACAAGCTCTACCTGAACCCACAGGGTATGGTCGACTGGCATGGTCTGGCCTCTACACCTTATTTCGTGAAGGACCTGTTGGCTAAGTTCGGTGTGAAGTACCAACTCTGCAAGGTGGGCAAGTACAAGAGCGCCCCTGAGATGATGACTGCCGACAAGATGAGCGAGCCTAACCGCGAACAGGTGACAGCCTACATCAACGGCATCTGGAAGGTCATGCTCAACGACGTTTCCAAGAGCCGTAAAATCAGCGTTGACTCGCTGAATGCTTATGCAGACCACTTTGTAGCACTTAGCGAGCCGAAAGACCTGCTGCGTATGAAGCTGGTCGACAAGTTGCTCTATACTGACGAGGTAAAGGGCGAAATCAAGAAGCGCCTGAAGATTGACGAGGACGAGGATATCAGCCAGCTGACACTGAATGACATGACTAACGTGCCTGCCAAGAAAAAGGATGACGGTGAGAAGATTGCCGTTTACTACGCCTACGGTGACATCGTAGACTCCGAGACAGGTAGCGTACTGTCACAGGGTCACTCTATCGTAGCCACTGTAGTCTGCAAGGATTTGGAAGACCTGATGAACAATGACGATGTCAAAGCCGTCGTGCTGCGTGTCAACTCTCCTGGTGGTTCTGCCTATGCCTCTGAGCAAATCTGGCATGCTGTCCAGAACCTGAAGGCCAAGAAGCCCGTCGTCGTATCTATGGGCGGCTATGCTGCTTCTGGCGGTTACTATATCAGCTGTGGTGCCAACTATATTTATAGCGAGCCCACCACCATTACGGGTAGCATCGGTATCTTTGGCATGTTCCCCGACTTCAGTGGTCTGCTGACCGACAAGCTGGGTGTGAAGTTTGATGAAGTGAAGACCAACAAGTTTGCCACTTTCGGTACCGTAGCACGTCCATTCAATGCTGAGGAACTGGCCCTGCTTGACAAGTATATCGGCCGTGGCTACGAACTGTTCCGCAAGCGTGTGGCTGACGGTCGCAAGCTGTCTGTCGAACAGGTTGAGGAGATTGCCCAGGGCCGTGTATGGCTGGGCAACGATGCACTGAACATCAAGCTGGTGGATGCCATTGGTTCGCTGGATGATGCTGTCAAGAAGGCTGCGAAACTGGCTAAGTTGGACGAGTACTATACCGCCAACTATCCTGACGAGCCCAGCTGGTGGGAGAGCCTGACCGACAAGATGAACAGTGGCAGCTATCTGGACGAACAGCTTCGCGAAACGATGGGCGAATACTATGAGCCCTTCGTCTATCTGAAGAGTATCAACACGCAGTCGGCTATCCAGGCTCGCCTGCCCTACTTCTCAGTAATCAAATAACATCGACATTTCGAAACTTCGAATCATCGAGAGTAATAAAATGGAAGGCGACTTCATCAAAATCAACAAATGGCTGTTGCCGTTAAGTTGGCTTTACGGCATAGCTTCCAATTTTCGGAATGCGCTTTTCAACATTGGCGTGCTGAAAAGTCGCAGCTTCGACGTGCCTGTCATTGCCGTCGGCAACATTACCGTCGGCGGCAGTGGAAAGACGCCCCATGTGGAATATCTTATCCGTCTGTTGAAAGACACCTTCCATACTGCTGTGCTCAGCCGTGGCTACAAACGCAAGAGCAAAGGCTTCATACAGGCTACGGCAACGACCACAATGCCGGAGATAGGCGACGAGCCCTACCAGATGAAGCAGAAATATCCCGATGTCATCGTGGCGGTAGACAAGAAACGCTGTCATGGCATTGACATGCTGGTGGAGAACGACAAGAAAATTGATGTCATCCTATTGGACGATGCTTTCCAGCATCGCTATGTCAAGCCAGGCATCAATATCCTGCTGGTAGACTATCATCGCCTGATTATCTACGACAGGCTGTTGCCTGCCGGCAGACTGCGTGAGCCACTGAACGGCAAGGACCGTGCCGACATCGTCATCGTCACCAAATGTCCGAAGGACCTCAAACCCATGGAGTATCGTGTCATCACCAAGGCGATGAACCTATACCCCTACCAGCAGCTGTTCTTCACATCCATTGACTACGGAGAGCTGCAGCCACTCTTTGAGAGAGACGCCAATGTCACATTGTCGCAGTTCAAAGACCATCACGTCCTGTTGCTGACAGGCATTGCCTCGCCACAGCAGATGACGCACGACCTGCAGCCGCTCATCCCACAGTTGACGCCACTCACCTTCAGTGACCATCACGATTTCAAGGAGAAGGATATAACGCTCATCAACAACACCTTCGCTGCCCTACCCGAGCCCAGGCTGATTATCACGACAGAAAAGGATGCCACACGTCTCAGACTGGTCAAAGGACTGAGCGACGAGGTTCGAAAGAACACCTACGTATTACCAATTAACGTCTGTTTCTTACAGAATCAGGCAGATATGTTTAACCATCAAATTATAGACTATGTACACAAAAATTCAAGAAACAGCATCCTGGTTAAAAGAAAGGATGACCACAAGCCCCAAGACTGCGATCATTCTGGGAACAGGCCTCGGACAATTAGCTTCCGAAATAACTGACAAACTCGAGATTCCCTACGCTCAAATTCCCAACTTCCCAGTATCTACCGTAGAAGGACACGCCGGTGCCCTTATCTTCGGTAAGCTCGGTGGTGTAGACATCATGGCTATGCAGGGCCGTTTCCACTACTACGAGGGCTATAACATGAAGGAAGTAACCTTCCCCGTCCGTGTGATGTACGAGCTGGGCATCAAGACGCTCTTTGTCTCAAATGCAGCAGGTGGCATGAACCCCGCCTTCAAGATTGGCGACCTCATGGTTATCACCGACCATATCAATTTCTTCCCCGAGCATCCGCTGCGTGGCAAGAACTTCCCCACAGGTCCCCGCTTCCCAGATATGCATGAGGCTTACGACCATGAGCTCATCAACCTGGCTACACAAATTGCCAAGGAGAAGAAGATTCGCCTGGTCTACGGTGTTTATGTCGGCACCACAGGTCCTACCTTCGAGACACCAGCAGAATATAAGATGTATCGCACGTTAGGTGGCGACACCGTTGGTATGTCTACCGTTCCTGAGGTTATCGTAGCCCACCATTGTGGCATCCGCACTTTCGGTATCAGCGTGGTGACCGATCTGGGCGGCTTCGACAATCCTGTTGAGGTCAGCCATGAGGAGGTTCAGGAGGCTGCCGACAAGGCTCAGCCGCTGATGACCGAAATCATGCGTGAAATGATTAAGAGAACAGCATAAATAAATGGAAATAGCAAACATTGGAGAATTCGGGCTGATAGACCGTCTTACCCAAGACATCAAGCCCAACAATCAATCAACAAAGTACGGCGTAGGCGATGACTGCGCCGTACTTCACTATCCCGACAGTGAGGTACTCGTGACTACCGACATGCTCATGGAGGGTGTCCACTTTGACCTCACCTATATCACCTTGCAACATCTGGGTTACAAGTCGGCGATGGTCAACATCAGCGACATCTTCGCCATGAATGGCACGCCACGGCAGATGACCGTCTCGCTGGCACTTAGCAAGCGCTTCACCGTAGAGGATATTGAACAGTTCTATGAAGGACTACGTGCCGCCTGCGACAAGTGGGGCGTCGACATCGTTGGTGGCGACACCACCAGCAGCTATACAGGTCTGGCCATCAGCATTACCTGTATCGGCGAGGCTCGTAAGGAGGATATCGTCTATCGCAATGGTGCCAAGGAGACCGACCTTGTCTGTGTCAGTGGCGACCTCGGTGCTGCCTATATGGGTCTGCAACTGCTGGAACGCGAGAAGTCTGTATACTATCAGATGGTTGAAGAAGCCAAGAAAAAGGGGAAGCCGGCTCCTGACTTCCAGCCCGACTTCGCTGGCAAGGAATACCTCTTGCAGCGCCAGTTAAAGACAGAGGCTCGTGGTGACATCATCCAGAAGCTGCGCGAGGCAGGTATCCGTCCCACAGCAATGATGGACATCAGCGATGGTCTCAGCAGCGAGTTGATGCACATCTGCAAGCAGAGCAAGGTAGGTTGCCGCATCTTCGAAAAGCAGCTGCCCATCGACTACCAGACGGCTGTGATGGCTGAGGAACTGAACATGAACGTTACCACCTGCGCTCTCAATGGCGGCGAAGACTACGAACTGCTCTTCACCGTACCTATTGGTGACCACGAGAAGATTCAGCAGATAGAGGATGTCAAGCTCATTGGCCACATTACCAATGCAAGCCTTGGCCATGTCCTTGTCACCCGCGACGACCAAGAGTTTGAGCTCAAGGCCCAAGGGTGGAACCCTTTGAGCAGTGATAGCAATGCCAAGTAATTATTTGGCATTGCTATCAAGGACTTATATATAAATAGGTATTACTTTTGCCACGTAATAACCAGCGAGTAGTCGTCGCCATCATATACACAGCCGTCGCTCCACTCGCGGCCTTCGATTTCTGCATAGAAACGCAGGGTGTCGCCAGGAGTGAGCAGATGTGTCTCTTTACCATGGTATGACAAGGTGATACAGTTCTTCTCGATGCGTTCCACCTTCAGGCTACCGAAACCGATGAAGACGCCAAGGCGACCAAGCTCCACCTGAATGTCACTCTCCTCATACTCCCAGTCACTGCTACCGCCAATACTCCACGACTGGTGACCATGACGGGCATGTAGCACAATAGGTTCTGTGGCAGGGTTTTCCTCTTGGAAGGCACCATTTACCCACACGCCCTCCTGGTGGATGCCTAATTCAGGACAGTCATAGACACCCTTTCCATGAAGACGGCCCTCATGAAACTCTCCTTCATAGCGTGTGCCGTCATTGTCAGCATGAACGAGCACACCCCACCCTTCTGGACGGTCGTTGACAACAGCACCATCATAGACTGCCAACCATCGGTATTCAATATGTCCGTCAGCCCATACGTAGGCTTCATGGGTACCAGTACCACCCCAAGGATTAGGCAATTCCAGATGCTTGGCAGCTCGTACGTCATACTTCCACTCTCTGGCTTCCTCCAGTAGTCCATCCTTCCAGCACTCCGTACGACAACGGCCAGTAGCAGCACAATGTACATCGACGTAGAAGCCATAGGGTTTCAACAACTTCAGGCCATAGCCATAGCGGTCATCTACCGAGTCACCATTAGGATAGACGACAGAGAGAAACGCGTTGGGTTCGTAAATCATATTGTCCCAATCGTTCTTGTAACGTCTGCCTCCCTGCTGAACAACCTGATAAATGCCATCCTCACCACGTAGCGTCATGGCAAGCTCCAGACACTCGTCACCCTTTGAATCGTCGAGATTAAAACTAACCAGTTCCAATGGGTGATCACGATGCTGCTCCTCACCATTGTACCATTCCTTAATATATGGGTGGTCCTTGTCAAGAAACAGCTCTATACCATTACGATGGGTGTTATACAGCGCAATGCTATCTGGTCTGTTGGGATGTTTGACACGGAAGAGACCCTTCAGCGAGAATCTCGTCTTGGTGGAGTCGGTATTGATCCACGCATCCTCAATGTAGGAACCATCGGCAAACGTGTAGCGACCCACAGCTGTATAGGCCGTATTCCAGATACTCTGAAAGCTCAGGTTGAACACGCCTTTGAAGTGGTCACCATTGGGATACCACACCTGACCGTCACCAATAGGACCTCTCAGTTTCTGCAGAATGGTGTCGGCACCCTGCCAACCACCTTTATAAATCATCTTATCTTCCATATCTTCTAGGTTTTTAGTCTTGTCATGCTACGTTTCTGCTGCCTCAAACTGGCTGGGCGTCTGACCTGTCATCTTGAAAAAGGCACGGCGGAAGGTAGAGATAGAGGCAAAGCCACTCTCCAGGGCCACATAGTCGAGCTTATATTCAGGATGCTCTCGCATCATAGGGATGCTGACACGCTCTATGCGTAGCTGATTGATATAGTCATAGAACGTCAGCCCCAGCACCTGACTGAGGTATTTGCTCACATAGGTGCGGTTGCTGTTCAGTGCCGCTGCCAAGTCAGACAGCGTCAGGTCTTTCTTCAGGTAGAACTTTTGCTGTTCCACCAACTGCTCCAACGTTCCCTCGGCAATGGGCACCATATTCTTATTATTTATAGCAGACTCTGACTCAACAGCCTTGTCGACCATGATGGGGCGGAAGTTCCAGCTGTAGTGCAACACCATCAACCAAAGCATAATGGTGGAAATATAATAGGCAATATCAGCCGTCACCGTCCCAGACAACGAGGTAAACAACCAAGCCAGCTGACTGACGATAGCAAAGAAGAATACGGGTTTCAGCCATGCCACATCAATATTATCAATATTGGAATAGTTCTTGCGCACATAGATGAGGTAGCGCTGCATCTTCACATAGCCAATCGTTACCACCGCTATCGCATAGCAGCACAGAAACAATAGGTCGGCATAGATAACACGCTGGTCAGGCCACACAGCATAAAGCACCGTAAGCGACGCAAAGGGGAGTGCCAGCAAAAGCATCCTTTGCAACGTCAGCCACCGAGGCATCACAATCTCAAAGAGCAGCACAGTATAGGTCAGCGCCGACCAACCGTCAATCAACAATATCCAAGCAAGTACCTCCTCAGTGTACATACCAGGGAATGTCATCACCAAGTCCTTCGCATTCCATACAGCCCACACTGCCATCACGCACCCCAATATCGTCTGAAAGCGGGTGCGCATCTTTCGCCAGAACAAGATGTGCAGGGCAAAGATAGCAAAGAAAGCCGTAGTAACGCCTATCAGGAAAGCCGATATATTCATATAGTCTGCCATAACATTGCAAAGATAGTGCAAAGCGAGTGAATAACAAAACAAAAAAGCACTTTTTTAAGCTAAAATGAAAAATAATTCGGTAAAAGTTTGGCCAATTACTTTTTTCTTCGTACCTTTGCACCCGCAAACGAAAGGATGCAGTGATCTAAACTTGGTGCCTTAGCTCAGTTGGTAGAGCATCGGACTGAAAATCCGTGTGTCCCCGGTTCGATTCCTGGAGGTACCACTCCTCCTTTCATTATGAATCCTGCGAAAGTCAATTGACCGTAGCAGGATTTTTTGTTTCCACAACTCTTTATTCTATAAAAAACGTTAAATAAACAGGGGGTGTCCTGACTTTTGGGACACCTGCATCGTATCTTTGCAGCATGCTAACAGAAAAAACAATGGAAAAATTGCGTGTACTCACGGAATCGGCGAAATACGATGTCTCGTGTTCGTCAAGTGGTACAGTACGCAAAGGTAAGCAGGGCATGGTAGGCTCTACGGTGGGCGGAATGGGTATCTGCCACTCGTTTGCTGATGATGGGCGTTGCATCTCGTTATTGAAGATTATGCTCACCAACTACTGTATGTATGACTGTGCCTATTGCATCAACCGCCGAACGAATGACATTCCGCGCGCAACACTCAGTGTATCGGAACTGGAAGAAATCACTATGGAGTTCTACCGTCGGAACTATATCGAGGGATTGTTTCTCAGCAGTGGTGTCGTGCGAAACCCCGACTATACGATGGAACGGTTGACGGCTATCGTGCGTGACCTGCGGACGGTACATCGTTTCAATGGCTACATTCACTTGAAAACCATCCCCGGGGCTTCGCAAGAACTGTTGCAGGAGGCCGGACGCTATGCAGACCGCATGAGTGTCAACATAGAGATTCCCAAAGAGGAGTCGCTCAAAGCACTGGCTCCCGAAAAGGACCATAAGAGCATTCTCTTGCCGATGGCACAGATTCAGCAAGGCGTGCTGGAGAACAAGGAGGACAGGAAAAAGTTCCGCCATGCGCCCCGCTTCGTTCCTGCTGGTCAGTCGACACAGATGATTGTTGGTGCCACCGCAGAGACTGACAAGGATATCCTAATGATGTCGAATGCCATGTATCAGCAGCCCACCATGCGCCGTGTCTACTATTCCGGCTATGTAAGCGTGAACACTTATGACCCTCGTCTGCCTGTGCTCAAGCAGCCTCCTTTGGTACGTGAGAACCGTCTTTATCAGGCCGACTGGCTTATGCGCTTCTACCATTTCAGCGTCGACGAGATTGTCGACGACGCCCACACGCACCTTGACCTCGACGTTGACCCCAAGCTCGGTTGGGCACTAAGACATCCGGAGTTCTTCCCTGTCGACATCAACACTGCCGCCTACGAAGACATCCTCCGTGTACCAGGCATTGGTGTCAAGTCGGCCGTACTTATCGTCAACTCGCGTCGTTTCAACCGCATCACATCATACCACCTTAAAAAGATGGGTGTTGTGATGAAGAAAGCCAAATACTTCATTACCTGTGGTGAGCTCACCTCCAGTTTCTCACAGCCCATCATTGGCATCAACGAACTGCGTCCAGAGCGTCTACGTCCCCTACTACGCTCTAAGACACAGCAAAAGCAAGCAGCCGCTGAACAACAACTGATGTTAGATTTCAAAGAAGAATGACAGTTTACATGTTCGATAATACGTTGGATGGGCTGTTGACAGCAGTGTTCGACAGTTTCTTCCTGAAACAGCAGCCAGAGATGTTGTTAGTTGAGGGCGAGCAGTTGCCACTGTTTGCTGACGAACCGCACAAGGTTGTGACGGATGGTGAGAAGGCTGAACGGGTATGGAAAGGGTTGGAGAAGGAATTGTCGAAGGACGGGCTGCACATGATTTCCATCAGTTGGCTGTCGGAGGAGCGTATGCTGAATCTTCCACTATTTAACTTTATCTGCAAGGTCTTCCGATTAAAGGTGAGAGGACTCGAACATAATGCCAGTGATCCTGATGTTCTGGAGGTACGTAACAGTTGTCGGCGCGTGTTGCACGAACAGTTGCGCATGAAACAGTTTGTGCGTTTCCAGAAAGCAAAGGATGGTACATACCTCGCCGTAGTATTTCCTGACCATAACGTGTTACCGCTCATCACCAACCATTTCCAGGACCGTTTCAATGACCAGCCTTGGCTCATCTATGACGCGAAGCGACATTATGGATTTTATTATGATGGGCAAACCGTCATACGCGTGACTTTTGAAGATGAGGCTTCCGTCCCCTTCGACCTGACGAATGGCAAGCTGGACGCAGACGTGCTTAACGAGAATGATAAACTGTTCCAGGATTTGTGGCGCACATATTTCAAAGCAGTCTGTATCAAGGAACGCATGAATCCTAAGAAACAACTGAGCGACATGCCTCGCCGATATTGGAAATATATGACAGAAAAGCAATAATAATACTCCAAGAAATTTGGTTATTCTCTCGCTTATTCGTAACTTTGCACCCAAACATTCAAAACAATGGCAATAGTAATTGGAATAGATGTGGGCATCTCAACCACAAAGATTGTGGGACTGCGCGAAGGTCGCGTAGTATCGCCCATCCGCATCACAGCAGCCGACCAGGTGACATCACTCTATGGTGCCTTCGGCAAATATCTGCATGACAACAAGATTGAGTTGAAAGACGTGGAGCAGGTGATGGTAACAGGTGTCGGCGCCAGTTACGTCAACGAACCCATCTACGGCATCCCCACCAAGAAAGTCGACGAATTCATTGCAGACGGCCTAGGAGCCCGTTTTGAGTCGGGGGTGGCCAAAGCCATTGTCGTTTCTATGGGAACAGGAACGAGTTTCGTACAGTGTGACGGTGACGAAATCAAGCATATTGGTGGTATTGGCATTGGCGGCGGTACACTACAAGGGCTGAGCCGTGTGATGCTAAACACACGTGATCCCAAACAGATACAGAGTCTGGCCATGCAGGGCAACATCCGCAATGTCAACCTGCTCATTGGCGACATCTCTACACATCCGTTGCCTGGACTACCCATGGATGCTACCGCCTCCCTCTTCTCCAAAGCCCAATATGATGCACCCAAGGAAGACCTTGCACTGGGTATCATCACCATGGTGTTGCAGTGTATTGGCTCGGCAGCCATTCTTGCTGCCCTCAACTCTGGCATCAAGGATTTTGTACTGATTGGCAACCTGACGTTGTTACCACAGTGTAAGGATATATACCCTATGCTGGAGAAACTCTACAACGTCCACTTCCACATACCCAAATATGCGGAATTCTGCACCGCCATTGGCGCTGCACTGTCATACAAGAAATCAAATTAAGCCTTACGGTGCTTGTCAAACTTATGGAGGAGAAAGTTAAACGCCTCCAAGCCGACCAACACCATCACCGTACAGGCTGTGGCCACGATATACATGCCACCGCCACAAGCTAAGCCGATAGCTGCCGTAACCCAAAGACCTGCGGCTGTCGTCAAACCACTGACGATATTCTCTGACTTACGAAAGATGATGGTACCAGCACCAATGAAACCAATACCGCTAACCACCTGGGCAGCCACACGACTGACATCCCAACGATGTTCGGCAGTGGTCATCACTCCCTCGAATCCATAGGCAGATACTATCATAAACAGCGCAGAGCCCAACGCTACGAGGAAGTGCGTGCGGAAACCTGCCTCTTTGGCACGCCATTCACGTTCCAGACCAATGAGTCCGCCAAGGACAGCAGCAAAGAAGATTCGTAGAATAAATTCGTACTCCATAGTTAAATGTTGTTATTTCCGCTGCAAAGATAATCTTTTTTTCGTATCTTTGCAAGAAATACGACTAAAAACAGTAGAAAGATGTTTGGATTAGGAATGCAAGAAATCATCGTCATAGCCCTCATCATTCTCTTGCTGTTCGGCGGCAAGAAGATTCCTGAACTGATGAAAGGACTCGGCAAGGGTGTCAAGAGTTTCAAGGATGGAATGAAAGATGAAGAAGCCTCCCCCGACCCCTCCAAAGGGAGGGGAGAAGATGAGTGAGGAAAAGCCCCCCCTCCCTTTGGAGGGGCAGGGGGAGGCCCTTACCTTCTGGGACCACCTGGACGTGCTGCGTTCATCGCTGATGCGCATGGCCGTAGTAGTCTGTGTGCTCGCCATAGCGGCCTTCATGATGAAGGACGAGCTGTTTGCCATCGTGCTGGCCCCACGAAGTAGCGACTTCGTGACCTACCAGCTACTGGGTGTCGAGGCTTTCCAGATTAGCCTGATGAATACAGGACTGACGGAGCAGTTCATGATTCACATGCGGACAGCAATCTATGCCGGCATCTTGTTGGCTTCACCTTATATATTATATGAGCTGTTCCGCTTCGTGTCGCCAGGACTCTATCAGAACGAGCGGCGCTATGGCCTGTGGATAGTAGGAGCCGCCTATGTGATGTTCCTCGTGGGCACGTTGATTAACTATTTTGTCATCTTCCCACTGACGGTGCGTTTCCTGGGCACCTATCAGGTATCGCCTGACGTGGCGAACATGCTGACCTTGCAGTCGTATATCGACACACTGCTGAGCATGAGTATGGTGATGGGAATCGTGTTCGAACTGCCTGTTGTCTGCGGACTCCTTGGGCGCTTAGGACTGATTACACACCCTATGATGTCCACCTATCGGCGCCATGCAGTGGTCGCCATCCTGGTGGTTGCTGCCATCATTACGCCGACAACAGATGTGTTTACACTCTTCGTAGTGGCACTGCCTATCTACCTCCTCTATGAACTAAGTATACAAATAGTAAGAATAACTAAACGAAACTAAACAAAAACTTTATGCTAAGAAAGATTAGGATTACACTTGCTACCGTGATGTTCATTGGCATCACGTGGCTGTTCCTTGACTTCACAGGGACGGCTCACCACTGGCTTGCATGGATGGCGAAAGCGCAATTCCTGGAAGCCGTGCTGGCATTGAACGTGGCAGTCATCGTGGCACTCGTCGCACTGACACTCGTCTTCGGGCGCATCTACTGCTCGGTCATCTGTCCGTTAGGCATCATGCAAGACGTCTTCGGATGGCTGGGTAAGAAAGCCAAGAAGAACCGCTACACGTATTCGAAAGAAATGAAATGGCTACGCTATCCCGTGCTGGCCGTATTCATCATTGCTTTTATTGCAGGCTTGGGAACCATCGTACAGCTGTTGGCCCCCTACTCTGCTTTCGGGCGTATCGCCACCAACTTGTTACAGCCTGTCTACATGGCTGGCAACAACGTGTTGGCAAGCATTGCCGAGCACTACGACAGCTATGCCTTCTATAGTGTCGACGTATGGATGCGCTCTGCTATCTCGCTGGCTATTGCCGCAGTGACATTGGTGGTACTGGCCATACTCGCATGGCGCAACGGCCGCACCTATTGTAATACCATCTGTCCGGTAGGTACACTACTGAGTTTCTTCGCCCGTTTCTCGTGGCTGAAGATTCACTTCGACGCAGACAAGTGTAAGAACTGCTCACTGTGTACCAAGAACTGCAAGGCTGCCTGCATAGACTTCAAAACGCATACCGTCGACGCCAGCAGATGTGTGGTCTGCGGTGACTGTATCAAGAGTTGTAAGTTTGGAGCGCTGAAGTATACTGGTAGGACTAGCACGACTAGTGATACTAGTGATTCCAACATCGACCCTAGCAAGCGTTCGTTCCTGTTGGCCTCAGCCTTAGTGACGACAGCTGCCATGGCACAGCAGAAAGACAAGATTATGGATGGTGGACTGGCAGAGATAGAAGACAAGGTGGCTCCCGAGCGTCAGACACCGCTGACCCCTCCAGGTTCCATGTCTGCCCAGAATATGGCACTGCGCTGTACAGGTTGTCAGCTGTGTATCTCAGAGTGTCCTAATCAGGTACTGCGCCCCAATTCAGACCTGATGCACCTGATGCAACCCGTGATGTCGTATGAGCGTGGCTACTGTCGTCCAGAATGTAACCGCTGTTCAGAGGTATGTCCTGCTGGAGCTATCAAGCCCATCAAACCGGAAGATAAGGTATCGACACAGATTGGTCATGCCGTATGGGTGAAGAAGAACTGTATTCCACTGACCGATGGCGTAGAGTGCGGCAACTGTGCCCGCCACTGTCCTGTCGGAGCCATCGAGATGGTGCCCAGCGACCCAGACGACGAGGCATCACCCTATGTTCCCGCTGTCAACGAGGCACGCTGTATCGGCTGTGGTGCCTGTGAGAATCTGTGTCCGGCACGTCCGTATTCGGCCATCTATGTAGAAGGCCACGAAGTGCATAAAGAGGTGTGATGTATGATGTAAGAAGTAAGAGGTATGAAGAAAGATATATCAAGAAGAAATTTCTTAAAGATACTGGGTGGTGGTGCTATTGGTACTGCTGCCGTCATGACAGGCTGTAAGTCGAAGAGTGATTCAAAGGCTGTCGAGGAGTATAAGAAACAGGTAGAGCCACCCGTAGGTAAGATGACCTACCGTGAGAATCCGAAGACGAAGGAGAAGGTATCAGTGCTGGGCTACGGCATGATGCGCCTACCCTCGAAGACGGAGAATAAGGACGACTATGATCAGGACATGATCAACAAGCAGATAGACTATGCCATCGAGCATGGCATGAACTATTTCGACACGTCTCCCGTATACTGTCAGGGAAAGTCGGAAGCCTGTACGGGTATTGCCCTGAGCCGCCACAAACGTTCTGAATATTTCGTGGCTACCAAGCTATCGAACTTCCACCCCTCCACACAGAGTCGGGAGGCCAGCATCGGTATGTACCAGAACTCGCTGAAACAGTTGCAGGTCGACTATATCGACTACTACCTGCTGCATGCCATTGGTGGTGGTATGGATGAATTCAACCGCCGCTACGTAGACAATGGCATGATGGACTATTTGATGAAGGAGCGTGAGGCTGGCCGCATCCGCAACCTCGGTTTCTCGTTCCACGGTAAGCAAGAGGTCTTTGACGAAGTACTGGC
>Ga0265298_10006291_pt1 | contig 14699 bp, 10 predicted proteins | sample AusTroGonzalo_MG_3_FD_193486 | JGI IMG/M metagenome (GOLD analysis project Ga0265298, IMG submission 193486) | Bovine rumen microbial communities from tropical cattle in Woodstock, Queensland, Australia - Gonzalo_01 | ecosystem: Host-associated > Mammals > Digestive system > Stomach > Rumen ... | reverse complement strand
TCGATATTGTTTCAGCATCCAACTTAAACTGGTTTTCTGCACTTTCTGACGATGGGTATATCAGAATCGTTGCATCCTTGAGAATGGTTCTGGTGTGAACATATTCCTTACCCTTTTTATCTGTTATACGCTTGGGGCAGGGCGTTTCAGTCAAAGTTCCGTTCTTCATCTTTTCTGAAAGAGTGAAGAGATTGTCTGACTCGTAAAGACGTTCACCATCTTTGCCCACATATTCGAACACGCCGTATGCCTCGCCAGGTGACACGTAGTAGAATTGTTCCTTGCCTCCATGCTGTGATTGGAAGATGTGCTTCTTAAGAGGTTGTGCCGTTATAGCCAAACAACACACATGTCTGACCTTTACCTTGCGTCGCACACCATTCTCTACGACGTAGGTATAGAATCCTTCTGCGCATGCATCCTTGAAAGATGTACCCTCTGGATATTGAGCCTTAAACTTCTTGAACAACTTTTTATCCACCATTTGTTTTTCAAGGTCATCCCAGCTCTTGAATCCACTACCTACACTGCCTGCCTTGAATTCTATCTTCCTGCGAATAACGAACAGTTCTTCCTTCTCGTGACTGCTGTCATCCTTCCATTTCTCAATCTTTCCATAGAACGACTGGTCGTGGATGGCGCCTCGAATGGAATTGCCTTGCGATACATATTTGGCCTTTACTCGTTTAATGCCCTTGGCGGTCTTTTCGTAAACGATGTTTCCCTTTTCATCACGCAACGGCACGACCTTGCCTCTCACTCTGTAACGTTTGATGTTCTTGGTGAGTGCATGGTTGGTGGCATCGTTCTTTACCAACGTGGTTTCCTCTATATAGCGTACCACTTCGTCGGGCGAATAGCGTCCTAAGCCACACAGGACTTTTTCTCGTTCTAAGCGGTCTTTCAGCTGACGTTCCAGAACATAGTCCTTGAATCTGTGGGCTTCCTGAATCTGATACCATAGCTCCATCATCTTTTCTCGCTTAGGGCCGTATGGAATCAAGGATAGCGTCAATGCGTCGATGGCATGATGGGTATGGCGGCTGCGGTCTTTCTTCTCGTATGCCTCCTGGAAACCAAACATTTTGCGGAACACAGCCGTTGTCTCTCCTCTCTGTACAACCACTCTTCCAAATACGGACTTGAGATAGTGATAGGCATACTTAGATATGGTTCGCGTATCGTTTAGCTGGTTGTTGCGGAAGCTGGGCGTAATCTCCTTAGCGGTGAGGTTCGTCAGCCGCTGGTTCCATTCGTCGTATTCCATTTGCCATAGGTGCATCTGCTTGATGGCGCTGTTCTTTGAATCCGGGTCGGCAGCTCTTGAGGAACGCCCCTTCCAGTAGAACACCTTTTCCTCCAGATACTTCACCTTTTCCTTGATCTCATCAATGCGATGGATAATGGCGGTACCTTCTGCTGTGTCAACGCTATAGTTCGGTAGTTCGCAGGGCAACTTAGTTCCTTTGATAGTGCTGTTATATCTGGAACTGCTCAGCACCTTATTCGAAATGGAGTCATCGAAAGATTTGCTGATAGGCAATATGTGGTCAACTTCTACGAGATTGTCAGGTGAGAATAGCTGACTTAAAGATATTGGCCGTCCTGTATAGAAGTCGAAGAAGCCTTGTTTGAGCCATAGCTTATACTTCTCGAAGAGTTTATCATAAAGCCGGCGCGATTCGTTGGGATTGTAAGGTGTGAAGTTCTCGTTCTGATACAGCGCAAGGCGGGCCATAGTGACACTCTCCTTAGGCAAGGTCAGGTGGTATTCCTTAGCAAGGTCTTTAAGAGCATCCTCTATGGCTTTATTCTCGCGTTCGCGCTTGCTGTTATACTCTTCTATCGCCCAACGCATATTGAAGTCGTTGAGTGCTTCGCGTGCATTCTCAACAACCACAATGGTATCAGAGTCGATGTCACCGCTCTCCAATAACTTGTTGACGTTCTGCTTAATTTTATACAATACCTTCAGAACGGTAGGATTCCTGAGATTACCCCTGGCAGGACTACCGAGCTGGAGAATGCCGTCTTCGTTGACTTTAGCCGACGGATAATAGGCATTGTCAGAGTGGTGGTATAGCTTCTTCAGTTTGTTCTTTGTGAGGAAAGGATACTTCTCTGCCAAGGCTGTCTTCAGCGTATCAGCGAGATTGATGCGCTTGTAATAATCACGCTCTTTGCTAAAGAAGAATTCCTGATACAAATCTGCTACACGAGTGATGACTGAAGATTGTAGGTCGTCAGTCATGGTATTCCACACCTTTCCGTAGTTCTCTTCGCAGGCCTTCTTAACATCGGCAATGTCGTCCTCTTGTAATATGTGGTCGTGATCTGCATGTTCAGCAAAGGCATAGCCTTCCATTTTCAGGGCCTTGTAATCTGAAATCAGCTTGTTTGCAATATCATAGAACCTGTTGGTGTTGGAAATGACAGCCTTTTCTTCATCTATCAGGTTTACGATGTCTTGCTCGTTCTGCTTGAAGAATACACCACCCATGATACTCGGCAGATTGGCCAACATCACAGCATCAGAATATTTGTAACCTTTGCTCAAGAATGGGTTAATCTTCTTGAGTGCACAAAGGCTGAGGTTGGCATAGCCGTCTTGAATAGCTTCCCACAAGGCACCCATACTAATCACTTTTGCAGGAGTCAGGCCAAGAACATCCTTGGCAAAGTCCTTGACGAACTGTTTCTCGTCCGACTCATAGCAGATGTGCCAGATATCCTGATAATTGTATTCTGTCAGGTGGCCGTCGGCATCTGCTGAAAGGTTCTTCCGCCTTTGGGCATGCGTCAGGTGTTTCTTGTTGCCTTGAATCTTTTCAGTTTTCCATGAAGGGCCAAGGATTTTCTGAAGATAATAGGTGACAGGACATCCAGGTACGCTTTTCTTGTCGCTATAGTTGATGCTTTCTTTGTATTCCAACTGGATATGATACTCGTCTTGCAGAAGATCTCTAATCTCTACAAAGTCGAAGTGCTTCTTGTTGCGCAAGAAAAGTTTGTCGTAGATGGCTTTTCTTACGTCGAGAGGAATATTCTCCCATCCGTTCTCATTTTTTATCTTGATGTTGTTCAGCAACTGCCACGCCACATTGAACTCGTTGGCAGGATGACTCTTGGCACACTTCCGTTTTCGTGGTTCCAAGGTGCAATACTCCACCTTGCCCTTCTGCGACTTAAGCGGGTTCTTATAGAAGATGGTTCCTTCGTGCTTCTTCTCTGACATCAGGCCATTATAGAGTTCGCTGTCTGTGTCGAGCTGCTGCACTTTGAAAACCACCTCAATCTCTTCCTTAAGCTGTTTGCGGATAGGCTTGTAGTCATTGTTGGCTCTGATGCGGATCTTGTCAACACGTTCCATTCTGGAGAAGGCTGCGCCAACGGTAGGACAGTTGTGTTCCTGCATGTATTGGTTAAGGCCTTTTGATAGTTCTTGCTCTGATGCCTGAAGTTCTGGCTGTTCATCATCCTCAATGTCGCTGACATTTGCCAAACGGCTACTCTTAAAGCCTCGCCTTACGGCAATGCTATAAATTGCTCTGCCTAACATCAGCCACGATTCAGGTTTGGTATAATCAAGCGGCTTGGTGGCAAGAATTTCTCTTAGACGATAAACGCTCTCTACTACCTCTCCATCAATGACGAACTTGAAGTTAATCCACCTCATGAAGGCCTCGTTGTGAACAGGAAATGTCCTGTCGTAGCCCTTGTCGTCGTCATCAAACCTCCATTTGTTCAACGACTCTACATCCAAAGGACAACACTTATACTTGATGAGAAGTTTCAGGGTGGCCTGCTTTCTGCGTTTCACAGAACGATATCTGGTTCTCGCAGTACGGAAGGAACGTCTCTGTGAGGCAGCAGAACTATGGCGGCCACGTCGGTCACTTTCCGTATTATCTCGAATAATATCAACTCCAGCCGTAATCTGATCCATGAGATTATCGTTCATGGTGTCTCTACAAACCATTCCCAAAGAGTTGGTTCCTGGATCAAAAACTAATATTTTCGACATTTTTAGCAGTTTTATTTGTTTATATCAAACAGAATTCGTAAATTTGCACCCAATAAGATACCATTTTGTGAGTTACTATTCACAATAAGGCAATATCCAAGCCGAAGTTTATCTTACACTCGCGTCTCGTGAGTTATGCCTCTCTTCGGAGAGGCTTTTTTTTACATACTCGGCAATCTGCTGGGTCATCTGCTCTGTAGTCATAAGCCTTTATTCTTAGTCCTGACGGCAAAGTTACGAATAAACGAGGACAATACAAAACAAAAACACAACTTTTTGCTTTTATTGTCGAGTGAAAGTGACTTCGACGAAGTCAAAGATACAAAAAAATCCTGAGACTCCAAAGGAATCGCAGGAAATTTGTGTTGTTTTTGATCAGCTATTGCCTTAAAGCTTCAAGTCACCATCATGTATCTCATACCAATGTCGTAATTAAATATTGAGTTATGTTTGTTTTCAGAACACCGCTGCAATCTTTGGAATATCCTTCAGGCGCTCCAAGAACGACTTGTTGCGCTTGGCTGAAAGCAGGTTGTAGTCTGTCTGCAAAGCAAGCAGCGGAGCAGGGTCGAGGTCTAATGCCTGACCAATCAACAAGGCCATCTCAGCACTCAGCGAACGCTTGGCATTCAGCAGCTCGTTCAGCTGGCTGGCAGGCACACCGATGCTTCTGGCCAACTGGCGCTGGCTGATGCCACGGGCCTCCAACTCATCCTTAATCACCTCACCCGGATGGGTCAGATAATATGGCTCTAAATTGTTCGCAATCATACGATTGTCGATTCCTTCTACGTGTACCATATCTTCTATCATTTATAATGGTTTGACAATTCCGTAATACTCACCACCTCTGCAATCGTCTTGTCGCCATCAAGAATCTCACGAAACTCAATCCGGTACTGGTCATTGACCTTCACCGACGAAAGCCCTTCCTTGTCACCATGCAGAGCCTCATAATGAAGTCCGCCGTATTGTGTTAGGCACATCACATTCGAAAGATGCTTCATCAGGTCAATCGTACGCGTGTACTTCCTGACTATCTGAGGCTGGAAACGATGCTTTTTGTCGCTGGTCTTACCCTCCTCATAGAGTTCCCTCAGGTATTCTTGTTCAAAGGTGACAATCATTGTGGATCATTTTTTTGCGGCAAAGATACAATTATTTTTTGATATTCACAAATTTGTGAACGATTATTTGCCAAAAGATAAGAAAATTCGCCCCACCCCGCCACTTCGTCCGCATCGGCTACTACAAGTAACAAAATTCCCCGAGACTCGCATGAATCTCGGGGATAATTGCCTTTTAATGTCAATATGTCTTTGTTTTACCTCTCTCTCAGCCCATAGGCATCTGCGGTTTAAAGGGTTAAACATTATTATAATTATACCTTCTCGTGGGCATAGTTCTGGTAGTTGCCCAAAATTTGCTCGATATGGATGACCTCTGAACAGGCATCCCACGTTACGCCTCCGCCCATTTACACGGCAAAGATACGAAAAAAATCCTGAGACTCCAAAGGAATCGCAGGAAAAATGGGGTTTTGTTTTGTATTGTTCTCGCTTATTCGAAGGTTTAGCTCGACGAAGTCAACCTCTCTGAGACTTCGTCTCGAAAGTACTTCCGCTCGACAATAAAAACAAAAAATTGCTTTTTTGTTTTGTATTGTTCTCGCTTATTCGTACCTCTGAGACTTCGTCTCGAAAGTACTTCCGCTCGACAATAAAAACAAAAAATTGCGTTTTTGTTTTGTATTGTTCTCGCTTATTCGTACCTTTGCAGAAAAATTGAAGAATGACTATGGAAGTAAAGATTGTCGGAATAGCCAGCGACCATGCGGGCTTTGCATTGAAGCAGTTTGTGAAGAGGTATCTTGAGGAGAAGGGATACGAGTATAAGGACTATGGTACGTACACGGAAGACTCGTGCGACTACTCGGACTTCGGTCATGCTTTGGCCAAGGGTATCGAGGATGGTGAGGTGTTCCCTGGTATTGCTATCTGTGGCAGCGGCGAGGGCATCAACATGACGCTGAACAAGCACCAGTCGATTCGTGCCGGCCTGTGCTGGATTCCTGAGATAGCACACCTGATTCGTCAGCATAACAATGCGAACGTGCTGGTGATGCCTGGACGCTTCATCGACGAAGAAACTGCTCGCAAAATTATGGACGAGTACTTCAACACCGAATTTGAAGGTGGTCGCCATCAGAACCGTATTGACAAGATTCCGGTTAAGTGAGAGCAAAGCCACGCTCGCTTGAGCTTTGCCGAACGTGAGGAAACTCGACCGAAGGTCAAGATTCCGGTTAAGTGAGAGCAAAGCCACGCTCGCTTGAGCTTTGCCGAACGTGAGGAAACTCGACCGAAGGTCAAGATTCCGGTTAAGTGAGAATTCCGGTAGTGCAGTAAAACTATTGCACTACTATTTTTTTACCGCCATACAGATAGATGCCACGCCGGGTCGGACGGCCATCCAGTTTTCTGCCATCCAGGGTGTACCAGCCATCATGGTTGGCAGGTGTTGACTCGGCAGCCATGATGTCGTTCACTCCCTCACCCCACTTCTTGCGCAGGAAGTCAACCTTGGAAGTCAGGCGCCGCTTGAACTCTTTCTTACGGCCTTGGATATCCTTCGTACCATATTGCGGCCATCGGTTGGCATCGCTCTTTGACGCTGTGGCTATCTGCTGGATGAAGTCATCGATGAAACCGTCAACCTGACTGTACTTCATGCCCAGGAACTCACGCCAGATGTTCTTCACACATGTCTGGAACCTGGGGAACTTGGCTATCTCGCCTATCCAGTTCTGTCCGAACGGAGGGTCTTGATAGACAAAGCGGTCGAAGCCGCGATGGAAGGCGTTTCCGAAATCCCACACCGGTCCGAAGATGAGACGGGTATCCGAGCCTCGCTCCTTATGAATATAACAGCTGCCGTGAAATGACTCGGCATTGTCCATGATTTCCTGAACGATGTAGAAACGTGCCAGCGTGTCCATGTCGATGTACTGTTCCCACTCGGTGCTGTTCTTGTTGCTGGCATAGATGGCCTGGTCGGTGGCAGTCATCAACTGTTTGATATAGTTGAACTGGGCGTCGGAGAGCACCTCTGGCGTGTGGAACGTAAAACGCAACTTGGCACCATTGCCTTCCGTCATCCGCAGCTGTCCTTCCTCTTCGTAGTTGTCAATCTCCACCAGCCAACCTCCGGTGATGCTGTCGGGGTGGCTTTCCATGTCAGCCTGTTCTACGATGTTCACCCGTTTCTTAGCCACACGTATCTTGTCGGTCAGCATGTAGAGTCCGATATAGCTGCCGTTGAGTACGACCTCGACAGGCTGCTGTTCGGGCGTATACGACAATCCCAACAGACGGCTCAGCTCGAAACCCACCGTATTGCGAAGGAACCCCAGGTCGTCGTCGGCATGAGCCAGCAACGTGAAGTGACGGCTCTTGTTCATGCCCAGCGGCTTCACCTTGTCCTGGAACTTCAGCCTGTACGGCTTCTTCTCAAAGCCTGTCCACGTGTAGTTGCCACGTCCCTTTATCTCTAAGATTAGAGGTTCGTCGGCCGACCCTAACGACGAATAGCCCTCCAAGCCCAAGGCATCAATATAGCAGGTTCCCTGTACATAGACTTCCTTCGACGTTATCGGTGCCTGGGTCTTGATGAAGAGCACGGGTAGTGTTCCTGAATAGCTTGCTGCTTGTGTCTGGTTCAAGACAAAGAGCAAATAGAGCAGCAGTATGTATAGTCGTGTCATCGTCGTTGTCATTTTAACTGCAAAGGTAGTAAAATTGTTCATAAAAGCAAAAATCTTTTGGATTTTTTGTATACAAATTCGTATCTTTGAGCTTTGTTCGAAAGTTGACTTCGTCGAGCTAAACCTTCTTTCGCTCTACAATAAAAACAAAAAAACGTTTTTTGTTTTTGTTTTGTCCTCGCTTATTCGTACCTTTGCACCCCAAATGAGAAAGATATATATAATAATAGGTATATTATGGATGGCTCTGGGCATGCAGATGCAGGCTCAAGAACATGAGACACCCAATGCCAAGCAGGCCCGTCGCATGTTCAACGAAACCTACCAGATGATTTTCGGTCCCAAAGGTTCACAACTGCACTACAAGGTGAACATCATCGGCATCTACAAGACTGAGGGAACCATCTGGACAAAAGGCAAGAAAAGCAAGTTTATTGACGAGAAATATGTCGCCTGGAACGACGATGTCACCTACTACCGCCTGGAGCGGAAGAAGAATACCGTCACCATCTACGATGCCCACTCAGAGGAGCGTGACAAATATGCCACGAAGTTCAAGTTCGAGGCCGACGACTATACGTACAGCATCAAGGACGACCAGAAAGGCTATTACATCACGCTGAAAGCCAAGAAGAACGCGAAGGGCATCAAGGAAGCCCGTTGTCTGATAGACAAGAAGACCCGCTACCCCATCAGCGTACGCGTCAAGGTGGGCATCTTCCACACCACCATCAAGATCAGCGATGTGAAGGTAGGCGGCATCAGCGACGACTTGTTCGTCTTCCCACGCAGCAAATACAAAGACTGCGAATATATTGACAAACGAGAGTAATGGAATCTTGACAAGAGACCGTACCATAGAAAATGGACCCGCCCGAAAGCGAGTCCATTTTTCAATTGATTGTGTTACCCGAAGGTTACTCCTCAACAGCAGCCTGGGCGGCGGCTAACGGATACTGATTATCAATGACTTACGAAAGGACTGGTCAACATTTCGAATGCAAATCATACACGTTCTGCACGTTCTGCACGTTTCAGACTCGTATTCTTCTGCAAAAATTGTCACTTACGTAATTAATTCTGTCTTCATCTAATCCAATCTTAATCTTTAGAGTTACTTTTCTATTTGGTCAACAATCTGGTCAACATCTTGACTGACCATTTTTACTATAGACGCATCACATACTTTAGATGGGATATAATCCCCATAAGCACATTCTGCAAACTTTGTTTGCAAAGTTAATGATTTATTCTGACTTTACGTTCATTCTGCACGTTTTTCTTGCAGAACGTGTATGATTTTAATATATATTAAGGTGGAAACGACATTCTGTTACCAAATTTTTGTTTCGATTAAAAGAAAAATGGATGGAATTCAATGCCATAAGTTTAGGTTTAAGTTTAAATATGCTTATATATATAATAAGGTATAGTAAACCCAAATCAGGAGATTGAAGGTTTAATGTTTAAGTTTAGAAATGCATGTATATATACATGGGTAAACGTAAACCTAAACTTTGCAGAATGAAACGACTTGATGTTTCCCAAAATTCACGTTTTTCTTTTAAAAGAGAATGAACCTTCTTATGCCCTCCCCTTCTAATCCTCTTCTCTTTTAACTGAGAAAAACTTTTGAAGTCACAGACGACATTAACTTGATGCTCGTAAAAAGTTATCTTCCGTGATTTAGAAAGAAAACTCACAGATTTGCAGAAATTTTGCAAATTCACGAGTTTCCTTTTGAGATTTGGAAAGATAACCTTTCTTCATCTTTTTTTGACCGACATCGTCATTACAGATTAGGAATGATGATATGTGTTTACACTTCGAGACTTTTGCCTGGGTTGAAAAACTCATGCTCACCATGAAAGACATATCCCAATTGATTAGACACACACTTGGTATTGCCGATCTTGACATCCACATTGTAGTGAGAGTGTCCATATATCCAGTAATCGATACCACTATCCTTGATATAGTCTTCCAGTTCAACCGTAAAGGCTCCGTTGGCTTGGCTATCGGCAAACTTGGGACATTGCATCTGGAAGGATGGCACGTGGTGGGTTACAACAATCTTTCTTCTGGCTCTACTGTTTGAAATGGCATCCTTCAGGAATGCCAAGCACCTTTCGTGTTCGCCATTGAAGTCCGCAAACGTCAGAAGTTCGCCATTGAAGATGATACGTCGGAAGTCGCTTACCACTTGTTCAGTATAATATGACTCCTTCAGAGGAATCTTGGCCCACAATGTTGTTATGATGAAGTCAATGTCCCCTATGTGTACGACAGCATTATAATAGCTGTGGACATTCGGACGTATTTCAAGGCAATAGCCATCGTTAAGCTTGGCGATGTCGTAGAACTTATAGAACTCATGATTGCCCATACAAACAATCACCTGACGGTAGTTCTCCGAAGCCCAGTCCCAGAATGGATGCTTACTATAGTTCTCATCTCCCAAGTAGCCAATGTCACCAGCCAGGACGAGAACGTCCCCTGTTACTTGCAGGGGATTCTCCTTCAGATATCTCCAGTTGTCGGCAAACTCTAGATGGAGGTCAGAGGCATATTGTATCTTCATTGCTGTTCTGTGGCAAATAATCCGTCCAATTGTTCCAGCAAGGCTTCGACGAATGATGTATCCTGGTCAAGAGCCTTGGAAAGTGGTTCAGAAAGAGTATTCCATTCTTTCTTGATTGAAGAGACAAACTCCCTTATGCAAGTTACTATCGGTTCTGGAGCAGTAATTTGACTATCTTCTATGATGACCACGTTCTTCAGCACATCAGAACGATGCTTCTTGATGTCTTTGCTGTTGACATGCTTTCCGTTTGCCTTGTCTTGCAGAAGATTGAGGTATGCTCGTGACTTCAGAGCTATGAGCGCAGCAGAGTCTGCATGGCGTAGTCCATTGGTCAGTTTGCTGTGCTCGATTGTGAAGTGGTAGAAATCATCGTCCATGATGATTGCACTCAGACTGGATGTGTCCTCGCTGGTGGGAATTGGTTCAATGGTCAGCCCCTTCGGTTCGCCGAGGATGTCAGGGTGCCGTGACAGCAGTTCAATCATTTCGGGATAGTCAGGTTTGCCATTGACAAAGCGGTACAGTTCGTACTTCGGAGTCTCGCCCTCTTCCTGTTTGCGTCTCTCAGGACGATACCCACCTTCACGCACGAATTGCCAGAAATGCTCAGCGAAGTCGGTTGTCATCTTTTCAACGATGACTATCATGTCGATGTCATGCGTGGCACGAGGGCGAACAGCCGTGCCGGTCATGGCAATGTCACAAGCCGTGCCACCGATGATGACGTAGTTCTCAGAGTAGGCTTCAAAAGCTTCACGGAATTTATCTAACCCTTCCATGCTGTTTCATTTATTAAACGTTCAACTTCACCTTCCACCCGCGGATCTGCATCCTCACGTAGAGAAATGGCCAATGATAACCTGTCCACCCATTCGGCTTTTTCACCATTATTAATTACCGGTGGGTATTTCCAGGCTTCGATGAGAATGTTGCCATCATACTGATTGGGGCGTACTATGACACCTGATACCATGAAGTCTCTAACTTGTTTGGCAGTCATCATGATTATCCTTTCGGGATCAGGATTGAGCATTGTGTAATGTGCCAGGGCATTGATGCCACATATCACAAAATGGTCTTCAGTCAATAGTTCATCGCAGTAGATGCGCTCTTCAACGGGATTAATCAGGAGTGGTTGAGCTTGATCCCATAGATCCCTCCCCTTCTTATGGAAGTGGATGACCTTTCGTTTTGAGCCTTCTGATTCTTTCCGGCACAGCCCTAAGTCTTCAAGGCAAGTAATGCCAAGTGTAATGCTTGCGTATGAATAAGGAATCCTATCCTCTATGTCTCGTGCTGCCAATCCATCTATGCTTTCTATCTGCAGATGATAGAGCAGCAGGTATTGGGCTACCGGTGTCATAATTTTCGCCTGTTTTGTTTTGCGTATGCGCTCATTGGCCAGAAGCATTGGCAAATGAACGTATTTGTCAGAGATGACGAAATAAACGTCTTTGTCAATAAGCCTCTGTCGTTCGTATGCAGGACATGCAGGCAACAAAAAGACTACAGGAAGCTGGAATAATGAAGTAAGATTGCTTGCCGTGACAGACAAGATGCGAGGTGCAGCAACTTTACCTTTGGGTTCAGCGAAAAGCAATGGCATACCATGAAACTCTCCATCGTAGAACTTGTACGATAGCGAGTCTCCGATGGTGACACCTTTCAACTGCGCCTTGCTTCGTTCTTGCAGCTGTATAGGTCTGCCCAATATGAAGACATCTTTCGTTTTAACCATTCTGCTTCATTTTATATACCATTAAAACGATGCAAAAGTATTAAAATAATCTGATATAACCAAAGGTTTTCCTGATTTTCTTGATTTTAGCAATAAAGTTTGAATACTTAATGCCTCAATTGGCAGATATACAGTTCAAAAAAGTGTTTCACTTTGCACTTTCGTTCAAGTAGGTAACTATTATTTGGTAAACCTCTTTACCCTTACATCCCATATACAAATGAAAGTAGCGACGCTATAGAATTAACGCCGCTACTTTTTTTCTCAGATTTAGACAGAACGTCTATCTGTCCCAAATGCTGCTGCCACCGCCCTGGTCACTGATGTCCAGTTCATCTTCAGGATCATCCCAGCCACTTGATTGCAGACCTCTTACATCACCACTACCAGCCAGAAGCCGTGTCATGTGCTGTAACTCAATTGCCGTCATAGAGGGCTTTATATATTCTTTCTTCATATCGCTTACTTGACAAGTATTTTTTTACCTTTCTTGATATACATTCCGCTTTGTGTCGGCTTTCCGCTCAGGCGCACACCGTCCAACGAATACCATGCTTCATCCGTCACTCCATTATAATTTGCAGAGACTTCAAGAATGCCTGTTGTTTCTTCACCGTCAAAGCTTAATGCAAACGCACGTGCCTTAGCTTCAGCGTGTCCATTGATGTACGGCACTGAGAAATAGGCACGACATGAGCGAATCTGGCGGTCAACTGTTGAGTAGTACAATGTGTTTGCGTCACCCAAGAACAGGATGCTCTTGTCATTAGCTGTCACACTGACTGGCGAGTACGTACCCACCATCTGCACCGTTTCCAATCCCTCTGTCGAACTCTCCACGGCCTGAGCCGTCGAGTTGCTGATGGTCACGCCCTCGAATACTGGATTGCTGATGTCGTAGTTCGCCTCATTGCCCTCGTAGTCCGCTGCCTTTTCCCATTTCACCAAATAGGGCACTCCTGCTTCAATCGTTGTCGCTGTCTTGAACCACAGATACAGCGTGCCGTCCGTCGCATCAAAGCCGTTCTTCTCTGTCACGTCCATAGTCATCAACGCAGCACCAGCAAAGTTTGCATTGGCAGCAATCTGGTCTGCCGAAACGTCAAACGGCAGGCACAGCGTGTTCCACGAGCCGTCCTTGTAGAGCGTGCGGCCTGAGAGGGTGACGTTGGCGCTCATGGCATCAGCCATCAAGTCGATGATGCCGGCGTTATCGCCTGCATCCTGCAACGAGGCGGCAACGCAGCCCACTTGGTTGAAGGCATTCGCGCCGATGGTGACGCCCGTCGGGATGGTGACGGTTAAGCTGGTGCAGTAGGCAAAGGCTTCGTCACCGATGGTCTCTAAGGTTGAGGGGAGGCTGACGGACAGGACGTTGCTGTAGTAGTTCACCTGCGACGTTCCGGCGAAGGCCTCACTGGCAATCGTCGTCACGCCCTCGCCGATGGTGATGGCCTTGATGTAGGAGGCCACGGTCAGCCAGGGATAGCCGCTGTAATTGCTGGCGGCATCCATCGCACCCGTTCCGCTAATGGTCAGCGTTCCGGCGTGGAAGGCCCAGGTGAGCTGGCCCCACGTGCCGCCGTTGTCGGCCACGGTGATGATGAACGGTGCCCAGAGGCTTCCGGCGTAGTCGCCCTTGCTCTTGATTTCAAGCAGGCACTCGTCGCCGACATTCTCGGGCATTCCCTCGCCCGTGGAGGCGTAAACCACCTGGCCGAACTCATAGTCCGTACCGAGGAGGAGCACGCGGTTGCCGTCTTTGACCTCGATGCCCAGCGTTGCGGCCAGTTCCGCATCGTTGTTGGCGGACTCGAACTTATAGAAGATGTAGCTGTAGCCGTCCATCGTCTGGTCGGGCACGGTGGCAGTGCAGGTGGCGATGTCCTTGCCCCACTGCGCATAGAGCACGACAGTGCCGTTAGGCTCGTCAGTCAGGTTGCGCACCCAATCTTTATCGTCGTAGGTCGTGCCGGTGCCGTCGGCTGCGGTGTTCCAATTCTTGAAGGCTTTGCCATCGGGCGCGGTATAGGTGCAGGCAGGGAGCATAGCCCAGTCGCCGTCGTAGGTCAGTTGCATGGACTCCATTGCGTCACCCGAGCCGCCGTTGGCATCGAAGCTGACGGTGTAGAGTCCGGGGGCAATAGTCGCCTCTATCGTCTGTGCTGCAACCGCATTCCAGTTATCGCTGCCCTCCACCTTATAATATATGGTATAAGTTCCGGCATCCGTTCCTGTCGGGATGTCAGCGGAATAGTTCTGGCCGTCAAGGCTGTAAAGCAAGGTTCCAAAGTCTGTATTGCCAGCATTCACAAGCGCCTGTGCCGAGCCGTTATATATAAGGTTTTCGAAAGCAGTAGGAGCTGTGACAGCGGGTGTTGCCTTTGCTATGGTGAACTCCTTCTCCACAGAGCCCAGCGAGGCGTAGTCGCCTTGGAAGGTGACGATGACCTTAGCCGTGCCGACGTTCGTGTTGTTGGTGTAGGAATACTCGTAGTCCGTACCCTTGGTAAGATTCAGCGAGCCTGCCATAGCCAGCGGCTCAGGCTTGATTTCGCTGCCTGTGTAGGTCTGGTCGGGCACGACATCC
>Ga0265298_10006290_pt1 | contig 14702 bp, 5 predicted proteins | sample AusTroGonzalo_MG_3_FD_193486 | JGI IMG/M metagenome (GOLD analysis project Ga0265298, IMG submission 193486) | Bovine rumen microbial communities from tropical cattle in Woodstock, Queensland, Australia - Gonzalo_01 | ecosystem: Host-associated > Mammals > Digestive system > Stomach > Rumen ... | reverse complement strand
ACCGGCACCAACAGCAACATGCTGGCAGCTACGGCGGATGTCAACACCGAAATCCAGAACGCTGACGCCGACTTCTACGCCTGGTTGAACAGCATCGGAGCCCTTGGTAAGGACATCCGCGGCAACAGCCGCGGCGCCACCTCCTGGCCGGGATGCTACCAGAATTAGTCTGACGCAACGATCCCTTTCATCAAAGCGGCCCCGGCACAGCGCCGTGGCCGCTTACATTTTCAAAACAGCATAGTTTTTTCTATCTTCGCAGTGTTCAGAATGAAAAAAGGCGGAATCCTATTTTTATTGTTGCTGGCTGCCCATATCTTACGGGGAGCAGAGCCGACGCAATGGCAGACCTCCCAGTTGGATATGTATGCCGGGCTGAGCGACAACTGCGTGAACGCCGTCTTGACGGACACGAAAGGCTTCCTATGGTTCGGGACCAATGCCGGACTGGATTTCTACGACGGATGCAATCTCGTCAGCCTGCCTTTCCCTGACCTGGAGAACAAAGTGCAACCGGTGGTCTTTTCGCTCGCGGAAGATCCGGCCGGAACCCTGTGGGCCGGCACTTCCGAAGGGCTGTACCATATGGATCAGGGACTGCCCGGAATGCGGCGCTTCGCTACCCCGTTTCTGGAAGACATCGCCATCCGCCAGATGTGCTGCAGCAAAGGAGGCATCCTCTGGGTCGCCCAGAAAGAATCCGGTCTGGTACGCATCGATACCCAGCGCGGCAGCGTCGAGACCTCTCCCGTCAAAGGCAGCGCCATCTGCTCCGGTCCTAACGGCACCATCTATATTTTTTCCGATGACGGAGGACTCTGGACTTCTGAAGACGGCGCATCAGAGCCGGTTTGCCTTACGCCCAGGCTGAATGCCGGGGAGAACATCCGGAATGTTACCCGCGCCGCCTGTGTCGGGCGCTATCTTTTCATAGCGGAAGACAACGGGGAAGTTTACGCCTGCGACCTGAGGGGTGAAAACACTATTCCTCTCCCCTCCATCCGCAAGATGAAGGACGCTGCCGCCCTGCCCAACGGGGAATACTGGGTTGCTGCACGGGATGGAATCCAGGTACTGGACAGCACGCTGACCCGGACGCGGACGCTCCGGCCGCTGCACGACAATTCGTTCCGTTGCCTCGCCCAGGACCGCCGGGGCGGAATCTGGGCCGGTTCGCTGCTTGAGGGGCTGGCGCACATCGCTCCGGACAGGCTGCAATTGCATTATTATGACAGCAATTTTAGCGGCGGACAGTTCAAGGCCCGCGACTTTGCGCAGACGCCGGACGGATGTATCTGGATAGGAAGCGATACCCGTGGACTGCTTGGTCTGGATCCGAAAAGCCCGGACGGGCATCCCTTCAGGCAATTCTTTTCCGGAAGGAATGTCACCGGACTGATGGCGGAGGGAAATAAGCTGTGGGTAGGCACCATCGACGAAGAACTGCCCATCACCCTGCTGAATCCGCAGACAGGAGAAATTACCGCCTTCCCCGATGCCGGAAAATCGGCTTATGCCTTTTGCCGGGACTCTTCCGGTAGGCTCTGGGTCGGAGGGAACAAGGCCTTTGTCGTTGGCCGGGACAAACCGGGCGGAAAGTTCGAGCGCGAAATCTTTATGCCCACCAAACAGGTATGCCGGATTATCTGCACATCGAATGGAGAGGTCTGGGTAGCCTGCATCGACGGTAAGGTATTCCGCTACCAAAGCACCGGTTTTTCTACGTATAGGATCTCCATCTCCAATATTCTGACGGACATCTCCGAGGACGGGGACGGACGGATCCTTGCCACGACGGAAGGCAGCGGACTTTGGGAATACGATGCCGCTACGGACCGCTTCCACAGCAAGGATGCGGCCGAGAAGCGGATCTTCCGCATGGCGAGGAGACAGGGGGACCCGCTTCTGTGGATTACCGGCGCCCACGGCATCCACATCCTGAACCCGGCCGACGGCAGGCCGTTGCCCCTCATCCCCATCGAGGCGCTGGGCATCGACAGTTTCAATTATTCGTCCAATTTCATCGCTGCGGACGGCACGCTCTATGCCGGCACTTCCGACGGTTTTATCTCCTTTTCCGCAAGGGCATTGAAGGAGCCTTCGACGGCGGATGCACCGGTCTTTTCATCGTTCCATATCCTTTCTTCTTCCGGGGAAGAGGGCGACACCCGCTTCATTCATCCGGCTGCCCTGAGCATCGGCCGAAAGGCACGTTCCTTCGAAGCCCACGTGTCCCTGCTGGATTATCAGCGCTTTGCGGACCGGCAGATTTTCTGGAAGATCGACGGATTCAACGACTGGACCCCGGTGCAGAACGGTCGTTTTACGGTGTATGACATCCCTACCGGGAAGTTGCTGTTGCGGGCTAAATGCCTCTCGCTCTCCGGAGCGGAAAGCCCGGAAACGATACTCCCGCTCAGGGTGCAGCCCCCGCTGCTGCTCAGCCCCGGTGCCTTCCTGCTCTATCTGGTCTTTCTCGTGCTTTCCATCGTCGTGATTACCGTAGAAACCGACAAGCGCGCCAAGGCCAAGGCTGAACGGGAGCACGAACGCAAACTGCTGAAGTCCAAACTGGATTTCCTTACTTCCATCGCCCACGAAATCCGTACGCCGCTGTCGCTGGTGCAGATTCCGCTGGAGGCGCTGATCCGGAAATTTTCCGCTTCGTCCGACGGTTCGGTGCAGGAGAACCTGGACATCATGCGGCGCAATTCCCTCAAACTGACCGTTCTGATCAACGAACTCCTGGACTTCCGTAAACTGACCGATTCCACCTTCCAGATCCATCCGGAATTCCTGGATATCCGCAGCATCCTCAAGGATGCGCACCGGCGTTTCCTCCCCATGTTCCTTCAGGAGGGCAAGACGCTGACGCTGGATATCCCGCAGACGGCGGTTTATTGCGAAACCGACGTACGCTCGCTCGGGCGTATCTTCGATAACCTGCTGTCCAATGCCCTCAAGTATTCCGCACACCATTCCGCCCTGATCCTGACCGTAAAGGGGAACGATGCGGTCGCTTATGTGGAAAATGACGGCGCAGTCCTGCCGGAAGCGGTGCGCGAAGAGATTTTCAAGCCATTCTATCGTCACGAAGACGATGCGTCCGCCGGCATCGAGGGCACCGGACTCGGGCTGTCCACCAGCCGTCAGTTCGCTTCCCTGCTAGGCGGCTCCCTGACAATGGATGACGATCTGCACACAAACCGCTTCGTCTTTACCTTGCCCATCGTTTCTACGGAGGAACACGCATCGTCGCTGCCCGTGGTGGAGAGCAAGGACAAATCCATCATGGTGGTGGAAGACGACAAGGATATGGCGCTCGTCATCGGCAATATCCTGAGCGAATCGTACAACATCATCTACGCCTCCAACGGGAACCAGGCCCTGGAGAAAATCGCGGAAGGCGCGTCCCCTACTTTGGTCGTTTCGGATGTCATCATGCCGCAGACGGACGGCATCGCGCTCACGAAGGCCCTGAAGGGAAACCTGGCCACCAGCCATATCCCGGTCATCCTGCTTTCCGCCGAAATTCCGGACGTATTTATGCAGGAAAGCCTGGAGGGCGGCGCGGACGCCTATCTGGAAAAACCCTTCTCGCCGAAGAAACTGCGCAGTACTGTGGATAATCTCATCGAGAATCGCAGAAGGGTCTACGATTTCTATGTTTCGTCCCTGCCTTCCGGCGGAGACCTTCCTTCCGGCCGGGTATCGGCCATGGAGCAGAAGTTCCTGCGGAGCATCCAGGAATATGTTTCCGCCAACCTCCAAAGGAATATCACGCTGGACGAGATGGCCGAGGTGGTCTGCCTCTCCCCTTCCTCCCTATATAAGAAGATGAAGGAATATGCCGACATCTCGCCGATGGAATATGTGATGAAGATGCGGCTGGGCAAGGCGGTGGAACTGCTCAAGGACGATTCCATCTCCGTTCAGGAAGTGGCACAGGCTGTCGGATTCAATACCCATTCGTTCTTCTCCGAATGTTTTAAGCGGGAATTCGGGATGACACCGCGCCAGTGGCGCATGCGGAATGTCGCTAAAGCGAAAAATGCAAAATAGTTGCAATACTCTGAAGGATTGAGGTAGTATCGTGCAGGCGTCCCTCATAACTTTGCGAAAAATGATAATCAGGATATTATGCAACGATTCATTCTTTCCCTCCTCCTGGGGCTCCTGACCGTCACCGGTTTTGCACAGAAAATCAAGGTGACCGGAATTGTCAGGGATGCCGCCACCGGAGAGTCGGCCATCGGCGCCGGCGTCCTCATCAAGGGCACGAACGAGGGCACGGTTACATCCGTGGACGGCGAGTTTTCCCTTATGGCCGCACCCGGCCAGGAGATTGTCGTCTCCCTGCTCGGCTATGACGATTATACCTTCAAGGTAAGCGGCCCCGGCCCCGTTTCCATCGGCCTGAGCACTTCGTCTGAGTTCCTCAACGACGCCATCGTGGTCGGTTACGGCAGTGTGAAGCGCGCCAACCTGACCGGCGCCGTGGACCAGGTGTCCTCGGAGGTCTTCGAGGGACGTCCTTCCTCCAATGCCACCCAGATGCTGGTGGGCGCCATCCCGAACCTGAACATCACGCTGACCGACGGTAAGCCCAGCCGCAGTGCGGACTTCAACATCCGCGGTACGACCTCCGTGGGCGGCGGCGGAAGTGCACTGGTGCTCATCGACGGAGTGGAAGGCGATCCTGCCCTGCTCAATCCGGACGATATCGAGAGCGTTTCGGTCCTGAAGGATGCGGCATCGGCCTCCATCTACGGTTCGCGGGCAACCTTCGGCGTGGTGCTCATCACCACGAAGGATGCTGCGAAGGAAGCGGGCAAGTTCAATTTCAGCTACAACGGCAACTATTCCATCCTGAAGCCCTGCAACCTGCCGAACATCGTGGATGACGGTTATGTCTATGCGAGTCTGTTCAGGGATGCCTACTACAATTATTATGGCATTATGCCTTCCAGCATCAATTCCAGTATGGAATTCTCCCAGGCGTGGCTGGACGAGTTCCTCCGCCGCAAGCAGAAAGGCATCAAGGAGGAAGTAGCCATCGACGAGAGCGGCCGCTATGTCTATTACGGCAATACGAATTATTACGATGTCGTCTATAAGCCATTCACCTTCGCGCAGACGCACAACCTGTCCACCAGCGGAACTACCGGGAAAATTGACTACTACCTTTCCGGGCGTATCTATAAATACGACGGTATCATCAATTTCAATCCGGACGAGTATTTCACGACCTCGCTGAGAGCCAAGGTAACGGCCCGGCCGACCTCCTGGCTGAAGATTTGGGAAAATATTTCTTTCAACTACGAAAAGAACCATATCCCGTCCAACCATAACCAGAACAATGTCGGACTTTTCCTCCGCACCATCCAGGACGAGGGTCACGTCTGTTCCGTCATCTACAATCCCGACGGGACCTACACGAAGAGTGCCGCCATGACCGTCGGAGGCCTGATTGACGGGAACTGCTTCACGGACAAGGTTCGCAACGAGATGACCTCCACGACCGGTCTGCGCGCGGAATTCTTCGACCACAGCCTCAGGCTGAACGCAGACTTCACCTACAGGGCCTCCTGGTATGACAATATGAAGAAGAATGCGATGGTGTCCTACAGCGAGGCGCCGGGAGAGATCAGTTGGATCGGCACGCCGGGTGCCAACGACTTTGTCCAGGAATCCTGGTACCGCTCCGGATACATCGCCACGAACATCTATGCCGAGTACGCCAAGGTATGGAAGGACCGGCACGACTTCAAGGCCCTGGCCGGTTTCAACTGGGAGCGTTCCACGGGCAAGATCGTGGAAGTGCTCCGCTACGGCCTGATTTCCAGTGACGTCCAGTCCATCAATATGGCGATGGGAGACAACTTCTCCCTCTACTCCTATGAAAGCCGCTGGCGGACGGCAGGCTTCTTTGCCCGTCTCAATTATGCTTACGATGAGCGTTACCTCATCGAACTGAACGGCCGTTACGACGGTTCCTCCAAGTTCCCGACCAACCAGCAGTGGGGTTTCTTCCCTTCCGTATCGGCTGCCTGGCGCGTCTCCAAGGAACATTGGTGGAAAGTCAACCCGATCAGCGTATCGAATATGAAAGTGCGCTTCTCCTGGGGAGAACTCGGCAACGGTAACGTATCGCCCTTCTCCTATGTGGAGAAATTCGGCTTCAGCAACCTCAGCAACATCATCGACGGCGAAGGGAAACGGCGCATCACTTCCATTCCCGGCCAGATTCCGGACGGCCTGACCTGGGAAACATCCCGCACCCTCGACGGCGGTATCGACATCGGCTTCTACAAGGGGAAAATCAACCTGACTGCAGATTATTACGAGCGCAACACGCTGAATATGTATACGGTAGGCCCCAGTCTTCCGGACACCTACGGCGCCAGTGCTCCCAAGGGCAATTATGCTGACCTGATTACCCGGGGCTTCGAGGTTTCCGCCAGTTACGACGATTCCTTCCGCGTCGGCGGGCACGAACTCAACCTGGGGATCAAGGCCTCCCTGGCTGACAACCGCACCTTCATTACGCGTTACAACAACCCGACCAAATCCCTGAGTGACTACTATGAAGGACAGGAAATCGGGGAGATATGGGGATTCCAGTTCGGCGGTTTCTTTGAAAGCCAGGAGCAGATTGACAATTTCTACGGACCGGGCGATCCCTACGTGAACCGCATTATCCAGATCAACAACGGATACGTATCCAAGCCCGGAGACGTCATCTTGAAAGACAACAACGGCAACCACCTGATTGACAAGGGGGCCGAAACGGCCGATGATCCGGGCGATATGGTGCGCGTCGGAAACAAGCATCCCCGTTTCCACTATTCTTTCTCCGCCAATCTGGAATGGAACGGCATCTATATCTCCGCTATGTTCCAGGGCATCGGCAAGCAGGACTGGTACCCCAGCGGCGAATCCGTCATCTGGGGTCAGTATCACCGGCCTTACGGCCACGCGCTGGCTTGGACGGTCAACAATGCCTGGACCCCGGAGAACCCGAATTCCTACCTGCCCAAGTACAGCGGATACTACCGCATTTTCTTCTCCGGCCAGCATAAGGTGGACAAGTACGTCATGAACGCGGCCTTCTGCCGGCTCCAGAACCTCCAGATTGGCTGGAATCTGCCGCAGAAGTGGGTCAAACGGATCGGCCTGAATGGGTTGGGCATCTACTTCTCGGGTGAAAACCTCTATACCTGGTCCCCGATTTACGACCTGACCACGGATATCGACATCGTCACCGCCACTCAGGGTTCCGACAAGGACTTCGGCGTCGAGGGCAACAACTACGGCGACGGTAACAGCCTTCCGTCCCTGCGGACATTCAGCTTCGGTTTAACCATCAAAATCTGACAGATATGAAAAAGTACAGATATCTTATGATTGCGGCGCTGGGCGCCCTCTGCATAACCTCCTGTTCTCTGGAAGAGGAGATGGTGACGCAGGGCAGCAAAGACCTCATCTTCGGTTCCTCCCAGGGACTGGAGGCCTACTCGCTGTCCTTTTACCAGCAACTTCCCTCGCTGAGCGAACTCAGCGCTGCGGAATCGACCTCGGACTACGGCGTGGGGAAGAACGTCAGTGAATTCTACACGAACGCATACAGTGCGGAGACCAGCACCTCCTGGGGCTGGGGAGACCTGCGCAAGGTCAATTATTTCATCGACGGGCTCCATAGCAAGGAGTGCACCGTTCCCGAGACGGACAAGGAGCACTACGAAGGGCTTGCCCGCTGGTTCAGGGCCTATTTCTACTACAACAAGCTTTTCAAATATGGCGGCGTTCCCTGGTTCGACCACTGCCTGAAGAACGACGAACTGGACGAGATGTACAAGAACCGCGATTCGCGCGATGTGATTATCAGCCACATCATCGACGACCTGGATTATGCGATTCAACACATCCAGACCACTTCCTCCATCAGCAATACACGCATCTCCAAAAATGCCGCACTGGCGCTGAAGTGCCGCGCCTGCCTCTGGGAAGCCTCCTGGCGGAAATATCACGGCATCGGGACGACGGAGTGGTCTGCCAACCGCCTGTACCGCGAGGCCATCGGAGCCGCCGAGACCATCATGAACGATTCTTCAGTGGAGTTGAACACCGAGGTCTGCGCTGACGCCTATATGACGAACAACCCTTCCCTGGGTGCATACAGAAGTGTCTTCTATTCCAAGAATATCCTCACTAACGAGGTGATTCTGGGCGTACAGGCCTCCCTGCTGGACCTCGTTACCGGCGACGCCAACTATTATTGGAACTCAGCCACATACGGCGACTGCCGCTGCATCTCCAGAGCCTTCATCCACACCTATCTCTGTACGGACGGAACGCGCTTCACGGACAAGAGCAACTATTCGGCCATCAACTTCATCAACGAGTTTACCGGACGCGATGCCCGCCTTGCCCAGACCGTCAAGGGGCCCAAATATGAGATTGCCGGCGGAGGCTGGAGGGACCGTCGTCCGAACATCGTGGACGGCGTGGCCATTACCGGCTATCAGCCCATCAAGTTCGTGGAAGATACGACGACGAAGAACGGTTCCAGCAAGAACGAGAACAGCCTCCCCGTATTCCGCTACGCCGAAGTGTTGCTGAACTACGCCGAGGCCAAGGCGGAACTGGGAGAGATTACCGATTCCGACTGGGCTAACACCATCGGTGCGCTGCGCCTGCGGGCCGGCTTCCAGAACAAAGCCGGCGTCACCTCTTCGCTGCCCACGTCCGTGGACCCCTATCTCCAGAGCGTGTTCTATCCGGACATCAACAATCCCGTCATCCTGGAAATCCGCCGCGAGCGGGCCATCGAGCTTTGCTATGAGGGCTTCCGTGCCGATGACCTCAAGCGCTGGAAAGAGGGCAAGAACTTTGAGCGCGTGCCCTGGACCGGTATCCACGTACCTTACCTCGACGCACAGTTCAAAGTGAACGACGACGATACCAATGACTTCTATGTCACCTATAAAGACTATGTCGATGTTCCGTCCTACGCGCAGAACAAGTATGTCCAACTTTTCCCGGAAGACTCCGCCGAACAGGGCCTGCGCATAGACGAGAACCCCGGCGGCGGCTATGACCTCCGCTACGAAGTGGTCGTAAAACGCAAATGGCACGATGACGACCGCCAGTATCTCTATCCTATCCCGGCTGCCGTCATCCGCGAATACAACAACCGCGGTTACAAACTGGATCAGAACCCCGGATGGTAAACCCTAAAGAAAACGAGCGATGAAAACACTGAAACACACCGCATTATTGATTTCTCTCCTACTGCTGCTTCCCGCCTGCTACCAGAACCAGCAGTTGGATTACAGCAAATGGTACACGGTAGAGGCGGAAGACGATCCCGTTCCCACTGAGGATATCAAGGGTCTGATGATCATGTCCTCCAACGTGCGCTTCTATTCCGCACGCTACAAGAAGGACGATCCGGACACCGGAGACCGTGACTGGGAAGTGCGTAAGAAAGGCTATTTCCAGATGGTGAATACCATGCAACCCATGGTGATGGGCCTTCAGGAAGCCGAAATGAACCAGGTGACCGACATTATTTCCAACTGTAACGGATATGCTTATATCGGGGTTGGCCGCAACGACGGTGCGATGAGTGGAGAATCCACCTCTATCGTTTACAAAACCAACGAGATTGAAGTGGAAACCTGGGGAACCGTCTGGCTTTCCAACACGCCCGACACCCCGGGGAGTTATTTCCCGGAAATGACTGACAGGCAGCCGCGTACGGCAACCTGGGCCATCCTTCTGGAAAAGGAGCACGAGCGCAGGTTCTTCTATATCAACGGCCATACCAGTCTGGTGGAAGCGTCCCAGCCAAAGGAAGTCCAGGTTATCCTGAACACCGTCACCGAAAAATGCCCGGCCGGACTTCCGGTGGTCCTTTCCGGTGACTGGAACGTGGAGGAGACGAATCCCATTATGAGTCCCGTCCTGGCCAAGTATGCCAGTGCAAGGCAGACGGCCGAAGCAACGGACAACATTATCACCTATCACTGGTGGGGCACGCCGAGCGTCATCAGCCAGAATAAGCACCTGGACCACATCTTCTCCGACGGTTTTGAGAAATGCCTCCGCTTCCGCACCCTGAATATGAAGTGGAAGGGCTATTGGATTTCCGACCACAATCCGGTCTATGCCATCTACCGCTTCAAGGAGGGATCCGCCGACAAGCCCAAACCTGTTGCGGACTTCGAGATTCCGGCAACCCCTCTGATGGACGAAATCCTGAAATTCACGGACAAGTCCACGGCGGAAGACGGTATCGAAATGTGGAACTGGAACATCGGCGGCATCGTTTCGACGGAACAGAACCCGGAAGTGATTTTCAACACCTACGGAGATGATATTCCCGTCAGCCTGACCGTTACCGACCACTACGGACAGAAAGCGACGGCCACCAAGACCTTCTCCGTCGCCCGCTCCGAGGGGCACGACTTGACCATCGAATGGCGCGTGCTCTATGACGATACGGTTGACGGCAAGGGCTCTGCCGTGGCAGACTGGACCGCACCGGCCGTTACGCCGGACGGAAGCAAGATCTATGTCGCTTCCTCGGGCTACAACATCGTCGGCTTCAATCCTGACGGAAGCACTTTCGGCAGTTACGATATCGGACGCCGTGAACCTTACATTACCGATCTCGACATACAGACCCCGACGCCGTCCATCGACGCCCAGGGCAATGTTTACATTCCCGTGCAGTATTACTACAACTCGGAAGGCCACGGCGGCGTATACTCCCTGCGGGGAGACCTGTCCGGAGAGAACTGGTATCACGATACCGGCAACTCCTCGCAATTCCGGAACACGATTCCGGCCATCATCGGCGACTACGTTGCCGTTCCGATGACCAATAGCGGCAACGACCTGACGTCGAATATGGCTGTCTTCAGGCGTTCCAACGGAGATCTGGTCCAATGCCTCCAGTGCGACAAGGGTTCCTGGGGCGGGGTTGCCATCGGCTACAACGGGGAACTCATTTACGGAACGGCCCGCGGCGGCACCCGCCAGGGACGTGAACCTGGCACCGAGACCGGCGGCGGCTACCATATCTCCCCCGTTGACGGGAGCATCGGCCACTGGAAGACGAACGGGAATACGGACAGCGATCGTAAGACCAACCTTCTGGGTATGCGTCATTCCGACGGAAACGGCTACCTGACCAAGGCCTTCCAGCCTGCCGTGGGAACCAACCACTGTGTCTATGTCTGTTCTACCAGTGACAACGAGAATCTGATTTGCGCCAAATTCAACGTGGACAATTACGTACTCGGCTCGACGCCTACCCCGCTCTGGAAGGTGGAACTGGAATCCCATTCCGATGCGGGCGTGATGGGGCTCGGCTGTGTGCTGGATCCGGAAGGAAATGCTTACTTCCGTGCTGCGGAGAAAGTGTTCCGCCTGAACAACAGGAACGGAGAAGTAGGCTGGGTCGTGAATACGGAAGGCAACTACAACACCGGTGTCCCGGCCATCGATTCAATGGGCTATCTCTATGTCGTGGATTATGGCGGAAACAAACTGCTGAAACTCTCATCCGCGGACGGAAAGCTGATTTCTTCCGTGGAACTGGATAATCCCAGGACCAGCCCCACCATCGACGCTAACGGCAACATTTATGTAACCGGCAGTTGCGAGTCCGGAGCGGTGCTCTACAAGATCACCTGCCCCAAGACGACGGCGCCGGGCTCCAACTGGTCACAGCTGGGCGGTAACCCGCAGAAAACCTGCACTCCTCCTGGATTCAACCTTTAGGAATAATGAAAACGGTATATTCTCAGCCTGACATAACGGTTATTCAGGCATATGACGACATCTGCCCTCTTTGTGGCAGCGTAACCGGAGATTTGTCCGAATTGCACGAAAAGGGCGACCTGGACGGTATGGATTGGATTTATAACTGATTACGCGTATGAAGAAGTTGTTTTTCCATATGTCCATTCTGGCAGGGCTGATCCTGCCGCAGGCCTGTGTGCAGGACATCGTCGCCCCGGACGAAGTGACCGTATCCTTTGACGCAACCATCCAGGACTCCGGAGACGATGCCTCCAGGACGGTACTGGGAGAAAAAGGAACCAACACGGAAGGTTATTATCCCAACTACTGGGCGGAAGGCGATGCCATCTCAGTGAATGGCATCAAGTCGGCAGCCCTGGCGGGAAATTCCCAATATGTAGGGACCAAGAGCGCCAGATTCCAGGTAAGCGGAAGTCTTTCCGCACCCTATCGCTGTGCCTATCCGGCATCGGCCGTATCTTCGTACAGCAGCGGCAGCGCGACCGTCACGCTGCCCGATACGCAGGAACTGTCTACCGCTTCCTACGACGCCTCCGCCTTCATTATGCTGGGCAACGGGAGTAGTTCTACCCTGACCTTTTCTCCGAAGGTGAGTCTGATCCGGCTCACCGTTCCGGGCCCTTATGATGCCAAGATATCCTATGTCATGTTCGAGAGCCTGGGAGGGATGAAAGTCAGCGGACGTTTTACCACCGATTTCAGTGACCTCAGCGCCACGGGAAGTACCACCCCGCGTGTATGCGGATATGCTCCCGGAGAAGGAATCGAGTTCGGCAACGGCGTTTATCTGGTTATCCCCGCACAGACCTATACCGGCGGCATGAAGTTTACCGTCCGTGCCACGGATGGTACGCAGATGGTCTTCCAGACCAGCAGCGAACTCACGGCCAAGCCGGGAAGGGTTTACAAGTTGACGACGAAACGTTACACGCCTCAAGCGGAAACCATTCCTGACGGTTTGATGGTGATGTCGTCCAACGTGCGTTTCGCTTCCGCCCGCGACAAGAGCAGCAATCCGGATACCGGAGACCGCGACTGGAACAACCGCAAGTCGGCTTATTACGCTATGGCCAACTACTACCGCCCGGCAGTCCTATGCCTTCAGGAGGCGGAGAGAGAGCAGGTTCAGGACATCAAGGACAATTGCAGCGGCTACAGTTACTATGGCCTGGGCAACAAACTCGGGGAAGACATCCTGAAGTCCGACGGGCTGTGGAACCTGTGGGGGAACAAGCACAACGGGGAATCCTGTACCATCCTCTACAGGACCGACCTGATTACGATGGGCAGCCACGGGACCATCTGGCACTCCAATAGTCCCAGCTCTGCGGGCAGTTATTTCCCCGGAATGACGGACGGTACGCCCCAGACTTCCTCCTGGGCCATCTTGACCTACAAGCCTACGAACACCCAGTTCTTCCTGATGAACGTGCATCTGAGCATTTTCGACACCAAGCCTCAGGAAATTTCCCTGATCCTGAACACGATCAACAGCAAGAACACAGGCAACCTCCCCGTCATCATATGCGGAGACTGGAACCTGGAGGACGGCGACTCCTGGCTGAATCCGGTGGAATCCGTCTATTACAATGCACGTCACCGGGCACAGGAAACGGATGATTACGGCACCTACCACTGGTGGGGTACCCAGAGCAGAAAAATCGACCATGTTTACTACAAAGGCATCGGCGACTGCTACCTGTACCGCACTGTTGCAAAGAAATGGAACGACAAATACATCTCCGACCATTATCCCATCTTTGCGGTCTTCAATGTAAGCAGCAGTACGACTACGGTACCCTTCGCCGATTTCAATGTCCCCGACGGACTTCAGATAGACAAAGCCGTTACCTTCACCGACCGTTCCTCGGCCCCGGCAGGCATCGCCTACTGGGAATGGGACTTTGATGGAATCCGCTCCAACGAGCAGAATCCTACGGTCACCTTCCGCTCCGTAAGAAGTGACGTTCCTGTGCGACTGACCATCGTGGACAACAACGGACAAAAGGCGACGGCCACCAAGTTCATCTCCGTCGAAAGTTCCGACGACCACAAACTCACTCAGGTATGGAGAAGGGTGTACGATTCCACGGAAGGGGCCACCGCCTACTGGACTTCCCCGGCCGTGAATGCGGACGGAAACCGGATTTATGTCTGCTCGTCTGGCTATCATCTGGTGGGCTACAATGCTTCCGGAAGCCAGTTCGGCAGTTATGACGTAGGGAAATACGGCGCTTACATCTCCGGTGAGATGAATTGCCAGACACCTACGCCGTCCATCGACATCGACGGAAATGTCTATATCCCGGAGCAGTACAGCACCGGAGGTAGCGGCAGCGGCGGACTCTTCTGCCTGAAGGGGGATCTGTCCGCTGAGCGGTGGTATGTGAATACCGGCACCATTTCCCAATACAGGTGCTGTATTCCGGCCATCTTCGGAAGTTACGTCAGCATTTTGCTTACCAATGTGGATACGGACCTCTTCAGCAGCAACATGCTCATCCTCAACCGTACCGACGGAAGCCTCAAACAGACGCTAACCTGCGACAAGGGCTCCTTTGGCGGTATGGCAGTGAGCGAGGACGGCACACTGGTCTTTGGCGCGGCCCGCGGCGGCAGCAACGGCGGCAAGAGCACCGGCGAGGAAACCGGTGCCGGCTTCAAAGTCGGTGTTCTGGACGGCGGTTTCGGCAGTTGGAAGACCTCTGGCAACAGCGATACCGGACGCTCCTACAACTTCCTCGGCCTGACGCATACTGACGGCTACGGCTACCGTACCAAGGGATTCCAGCCTGCCATCTCCACCATCGACGGCAGCGTGTATGTGGCGGTGACGACGGACGACAACAACATGGTCTGCGCCCGTT
>Ga0265298_10006288_pt1 | contig 14702 bp, 11 predicted proteins | sample AusTroGonzalo_MG_3_FD_193486 | JGI IMG/M metagenome (GOLD analysis project Ga0265298, IMG submission 193486) | Bovine rumen microbial communities from tropical cattle in Woodstock, Queensland, Australia - Gonzalo_01 | ecosystem: Host-associated > Mammals > Digestive system > Stomach > Rumen ... | reverse complement strand
GAGGCCGTGAGGCACAGAAGCGGCGACTATGGCGCAGGGGCGCACCTCTTCCCATTCCGAACAGAGAAGTTAAGCCCTGCCGCGACGATGATACTGCGGTCACACGTGGGAAAGTAGTTCGTCGCCCACCCACAACGGAAGGCCCGCCCCCTTGATGGGGCGGGCCTCTCTGTTTTTAGTAAGTCACTTAATCATTCTTCAAAGAATTCTTCCTTGAAATTCACGAAATAGACCCGCTCCTGCGCACGAGTTAAAGCGGTGTAGAGCCAACGTAAATCTTCGACTTCGAGGGTTTCCTTTTGGTTGAGTGACGAATCGATAAAGACATTGCTCCATTGCCCACCTTGGGTCTTGTGGCAGGTGAGAGCGTAGGCAAATTTTACCTGCAAAGCGTTGAACCACGGGTTTTTGCGCATTTCCTTATAACGTTGCCGACGATTGGGGATGTCCATATAATCCTCTTCAATGGCCTCGAAAAGTCTACGATTTTCATCCTCGGTCAGTGAAGCACTATTGCTGTTCAAGGTGTCCAATAGGATTTTGGCCTCCACATTGGGCGTGTCGGGATAGTCGGTGAAAGCGAGTTCCACATCAGCGAAACGAAAGCCGTACATTTCCTCGAAATGCTTGATTTTCCGTAGCTCCGCCATGTCGCCGTTGGCGATGAAATTGATGTCGGGGTTGCACTCGGTCCAGTAATAGTTGTTTTTCACTATCATCAGTTTGTCGCCCGTGGCCATCTCGCCTTCGATGTTGAGAATGCGCCCACGGATGGCCTGATTGAACATGTTTGCCCTTTTGTTTGATTTGCAAATAATGACTGCCTCATTGTCGGAAGTGTTGGCGAAGGCATTGTGCAATAATTCCTCAAAAGTTTCAGGCTCAATCTTTTGAGTGTCGTCAAAGTTGTTGATGTGGAAGATGGGGAGATGGTATTCGTAAAGGTTCTCCTGAAGCAATTGCCTGAGGTCGGTGGCGTTGTACAAGATGCCCGATTCCAAGGCTTGACGTTTCACCTCAGTCAGTTCGTAAGTGGCCGCTGTGATGGGAAATTGGGATTTCAGGTACTCGCAGTCCAAGGCGGGACTTTCGTTGCTCCCTACAGGTGGGAGTTGCGCCGTGTCGCCAATCAACAGCAGTCGGCAGTTATCGCCGCTGAAGACATATCCAAGGAGGTCGTCAAGTAGGCTCGACCCGCCAAATTCCTTCTGTTCGCCAATCATGGAGGCCTCGTCGACAATGAAAAGCGCGTCCTTGAACTTGTTTTCGGCTCTCGTGATGCGGATGCTTCCATCGGGGAAAGTCTTGGCTTGGTAAATCCTTCTGTGAATGGTACTTGCATTCTGCCCCGTATAGCTACCGAGTACCTTCGCTGCCCTTCCTGTGGGTGCCATCAAAACATATCTCATGCCGATGGTCGGCAAGGTTCGCACCAAGGTCTTCACCAAAGAAGTCTTTCCCGTTCCCGCATAGCCTCTGAGGATATAAACGGGATGCTCCTTTTGCGAGAGCAGGAAGGCAGCAATATGGTACAATACAACGGCTTGCCCCTCAGTAGGTTCAAAACCAAAGGATTGGGTGAGTCGTGTGAAAAGTTCCTGCCTGACCATCATCGTAGGGTATCAGAAGGGGTATCCTATTCCCAATTGGATTCGTGTGTTGTTGAATAAAGGATCTTTGAACCTCCAGTAGGTACCGTTGCTCAGGTAGGGATTACGCATGGCGTAGGCAAGGTCCATGCGGAGAATGAGGAAGGAGACGTCAATGCGTAAGCCAAAACCTGCATCCATAGCCAGTTGCTTGTAGAACGTTTTGAATTTGAATTCGCTGTTGGGCATCGACTCGTTGGCGTGATAGGTCCACACATTGCCCACGTCGATGAAAATGGCACCATTGAAAATGTTATAGATGGGGAAACGGTATTCAGCATTGAATTCCAATTGGAGGTCGCCGATTTTCTCGATGTCATAGCCAGTGGGAACATAGCCGCCAGGCCCGACGGTTCGATAGAGCCATCCGCGAAGGCCGTTGGCACCGCCACCGTAGAAGCTGCGCTCGAAGGGCATATCCTTTGAATTGCCGTAAGGGAAGCCGATGCCGATAAACTGCCGAAACACAAACCAGTTGTCTTGACCCAAGTCTAAATGCTGACGAAAATCGAAGCTGCCTCGGAGGTATTGGGCATAACGGATGCCGAACAACTCATGGTAACCGTCCTCGTTTTCGGTGATAAGTTTCGTGTTATTGAAGAGTGAAAGCAGGTTGCCGCTCGACTCCAAATCGGCGCGCACATAGAAAAAACTGCCGGCCTTGTTGATGCTTTGGGTGCTGTAGGTGGTCGAATAACGGGCACCGAGAAGCAGGTGGCTGGTGTATTGTGCCTTCTTTCTTTGACTGATTTCAGCATCGAGGTAAGCTTGGAAAACGGAATCCATGTTGGCAATCTTCACGCTATTGAGATAGAGAGGCGAGAAGTTGTGCCCTCGACGGTAGTTGCTTTTCCAATCGTAACCGAACGAGGCGGTTGTGATGTATCTGGAATAGTAATACCTGACTTGCGAGTTGAAGCCCATCGAGAGGGTGGTGGTAGGCTGATAGTCCCTCGCGAAACTGCTGAAGACAAACGGACTGAGGAATTTCGGGAAAAGAATGCTTGCCGTGATGCCGAACTCCTTGGTATTGAACACTTCCTTGCCACTTTCGGTTTGTTCGACACCGATGAGTTTCTGGGCTTCCAAACCACCTTTGATGCTGAGTTGGAAGGTCTCGGCGCCATGAAAGATGTTCTTGTTGGTGTAAGCGAAACTGCCCTTGATACCCAAGTCGCTGTCTGATCGGGTGCCTTCGCCTTGCACGGTGAAGGAGTGTACATCGTTCTGCTGCATCGTGATTTTGCAGTTGAGGAGGTTGAGGGAATCGTTAGGCACGCTGTCGAACTGGATGTTCACGTTGCTGAAAAGGCGGAAGTTGCTCAGCGAGTTGTAGGTGCTGGTGACGCTTCTCAGGTTGTAAGGCAGGCCTTCGATGACGTGGATGCTGCGCGAGAAAGTCTGTGGCTTGACTTGCGGCTTGCCGTAGTAATAGAAATCCAAGATGTTGGGCATCCGTCTTTGGCCCATTTGCATTTTGAGCGAGACCGTGTCGGAGGGTGGCTCGTTCATCCTGAAAACGGAGAAATTGGGATAGATGCTGATGTCTTTGATGTAGTATTTCTTGTAGGCTAAATCGCTTTTTTTCAGACGCATGGTGATGGCCATGGAGTGGTTCATGTAGTTACTGTCCACCTCGAAATAGATATTGTCGCGGCTGAAGTAGAAATAGCCTGAGTTTTTCAGCCTTTCAGTAATGATTTCCCGCTGGTTGTTCAGCGAATAGGCGTTATAGATGTCACCTTTCTTAGGTTCAAACTTGGCACTGTCGCGCATGATGTAGCGTTCCACGAGGGTATCCTCGATGACATAGTCGATTTTGTTACTACATAAGGCTGGGCGGGGTAGACGTGGTAAGTGACTTTGGCTCGTTTCCTCCTGATTTTCACCGTGTGGGTCACATTGGAATGGAAATAGCCCACGTTGTCCAAATAGCGCATCATTTGGACGGTTGAGTTGTTGGCTCCCGTCGCATCATAATAAATGGGCTCTCTGCCGAATTTCTCGTTCATCCATTTCCAAATCTTGTTGTTGGGCCTCCGCTCGGCTTTGTAGTAAATCCAATTGGGTAACTTGGTTTGGAAAGTGGATTTGTAAGGTTTCAGGGTGATGTAGTCCGACAGCCCCGACTTGTTAATTTGGGTCTTTTCTTTGCTTTCTATGACAATCTTGTTGCTCTGAACCAAACTCTTGCCTTCGGGAATGAAACGGTTGATGCTGCACGAGGACATGAAGATGGCCACGAAAAACCCGATGACGATATGGAGCCTTTTGCCTGACATGCAACGCAGATTTGGCGCAAAGGTAAGAATAATTCGTTTACACGACCTCCGCCACGGTGAAATTGCTGCCACCAATGAAGACCACATCGCCGAAGTGGGCATTGTTGACGGCGGAACGATAGGCATGGCTGACCGATTCGAAGGACATCCCGTTCAATCCCATCTTAAAGGCTTTTTCGGCCAAAATGTTGGCATCCAAGCCGCGAGGAATGTCGGCCTTGCAGAAGTAATAATCGGCCCCGCGTGGAAGCAGTTGCAGCACACTATCGATGTCTTTGTCGTTGACCATGCCAAGAACGAAATGCAGCTTACCGTAATGCATTTCAGCCAATTGGCGCACGACTTCGGTGATGCCAGCCACATTATGACCCGTGTCGGCGATGGTGAGCGGATCCTTGCAGAGGATTTGCCAACGACCCATCAAATGGGTGTTGCGAATCACTTTGGCGATGCCTTCGCGGATGTCGTCTTCTGAGAGGTTGAACTTGTCACGAAGCAAGTCTAAGGTGCACATTACGGTCGTCAAGTTCTTCTGTTGGTAATTGCCCATCAGCGGGATTTCGAGGGCTTCCATGTAAAGTTCGCTGTTTTTCCAAATGTCAAATTTCTGCTCCGTATAGGATTCGATGTGGATTTTTTCGCAGTCGAAAATATGGTCGGCGAAATAAATCGGGCTGTTGCATTCCTTGGCCTTGTCGATGAAGACTTGTTGGGTTTCGGGATGGGTTTCGCCAATGACCACGGGGATGTTCGGCTTGATGATGCCGGCCTTCTCGTAGGCGATTTTGGCCCTCGTGTCGCCCAAAAACTTGGTATGGTCGAAGTCGATGTTGGTGATGACGCTCAATTCGGGCGTGATGAGGTTGGTGGAGTCCAATCGACCGCCCATGCCCACCTCGATGATAGCCATATCGACTTTTTCCTTCGCGAAATAATCGAAGGCCATGCCCACAGTCATCTCGAAGAAGGAGAGTTCCATCGCCTCAAACTTATCTTTGTAAGTGTCAATGAATTGCATCACATTCTCTTCAGGAATCATCTCCCCGTTGATGCGGATGCGTTCGCGGAAATCGCGCAGGTGGGGCGAGGTGTAGAGGCCGGTCTTATAGCCCGCTTCCTGAAAAACTGAAGCCAGCATGTGTGAAACAGAGCCTTTGCCGTTGGTGCCGGCCACATGCATCGACTTGAAACTGTGGTGCGGGTTGTTGAGAAGGTCGAGAAGTTGAATGGTGTTGTTGAGGTCAGCCTTGTAGGCGGCGGCTCCAATGCGTTGATACATCGGGAGTTTGTTGAACATCCATTCGAGGGTTTCAGTGTAACTCATAGGCGATTATTTTGGTTCGGGGCCTTCGACAGGCTCAGGCACCCTTGGTTTAACGTAGAAGCAAAGGCCCCTGAGCTTGTCGAAGGGCCGTTTATTAGTTGTTGATGACAAAAGTATAAGTGATGGTGCCATGTTGTTCCTCAGGCGCGTTGGGGTCGGAGGCGAAGGCGGAGCGCAAGGCGGCTTGCTTGGCCTTCTCGCGCATGGATTGGTTGATGACGGTGGTGCCTTTGGTGGCTACCTCGGCGCGGGTGACTTGGCCTGAACGATTGACCCAAATGTCAACGACAACGATGCCTTCCTCGGGGAAATCATCGTTAGGTCGATGCAAACTTTTCGCGCCGCGACCACCGAGGTCGTAGCCAGTACCGTTGCCTTTCCCGCCTTGACCGTCATATTTCTTGATGCCTGCCAAGCCATTCGGATTGCCTTGGTCGCCGGGCTGTCCCGTAATGCCCTCTGAACCACCTGCTTGTGGGGTGTCGCTGCCCTTGAACAAAGCCCTTTGATTGACAGTAGGCTTAGGCTCTTCGGCAGGTTTTTCCTGTTTTGGCTTGGTATTTTTGGGCTTCTCCAAAGAAGGTGCCTCGTCATCATTTTGGGAAACGATATCTTCCTTGCTTTTGTTAGGTTGTTGCTGAGGCTGAGCGGCTTGCGGAATGGCGGGCTTCTCGGGCTGGATGTTGCCCATGCCTTGGTTCATCATGCCCAAATCGACCTCAACACCTTCCTCACCGGGCAGCGGAAGAGGCGTCCTGAAGGCCATCAGGAACAAGATGAGCACGGCCAAAGCGTGTACCACGATGGTACCCACTGCGGCTATGCCCTTGTCTTTCTTTTCGTTGCTGGTCATGGTGCCTCCTATTTCTTCGGCGCGGTGGCCAAAATCACTTTGTGGTTGTTGTTGGTGGCGTTGTTGATGTCGTTGACGGCATCAATCACATTCACAACATATTGCACGGGGACGCTCTTGTCGGAGCGCAATACCACCGTGGCTTGGCTGTCGTTGCCTATCTTGCTGTTGATGAGGTCGGTGAGTTGGGTTTCATCGGCGGGCGTGTCGTCCACGAAATACTGGAATTGCTCGTTGACATACACCGTGACGGTCTGCTTGGCCATAGTCTTGCTGTTGCTCGAGGGTAGCATGAGTTTGATGGCGTTCGGCGCGACCAAGGTCGAAGTCAGCATGAAGAAAATCAGCAGCAAAAACACCAAGTCCGACATGGACGAGGAGTTGAACGTGGGTTCGACCTTATTTCTTGATTTGATGGCCATAATGCGCTGGTTTTAAGCAGGTTCGTTCAAAACATCCATAAATTCAGTCGCCTTGGCTTCGAGCAAGTTGACCACTTTTTGGATTTTCGTCGAGATGATGGCGTGGAAGAAATAGGCCACGATGCCGACAATCAAACCACCGACGGTGGTCACCATAGCCTCGTAAATGCCAGACGAAAGCAGTTCAATATCAATGTTGTTGCCCGCCATTGACATATTATAGAACGCGCGAATCATGCCCGTCACTGTGCCCAAAAAACCGATCATCGGGGCGGCACTGGCAATCATGGCGAGGATGCTGACACCGCGCTCCAACTGTGCCACTTCCAAATTGCCGACATTCTCAATGGCTGAGTTGATGTCGCCCAAAGGACGACCGATGCGCGAAAGGCCTTTCTCAATCATTCGGGAAATCGGGGTGGAATTGCCTCTGCATAAGGCTTTTGCGGAGTCAAGTTTGCCGTCTTTCATATATTCGCGGATGCGGTCCATGAAACTGGCATCGTATTTCGTGGCACGCGAAACGGCGATGTACCTTTCGATGAAAATGTAGACCGCGATGACGGACAAAACGGCCAATAAAATCATGATCCAGCCGCCTTTGGTGGCAAGGTCAAGGATGGAAAGTTTGATTTCCGTAGGCTGGGCTACGGTCTCAGTGGCGGCTGTACCCAATTCATTGACAGCCTGTTGGATTTGCAAAAGATTCATATTCTGTTGAATTTTTATTTCGATTATAACCGCAAAACACCTTGTTTTATTGCGTTACCGCATATCAATCACATCCACTTCGGGGTGCGCCTTCTCGTCGAAGGTGAAGAATTTCTCGCCCAATTCTTGGTCGAATTTCATCCCCTCGATGTTGACCACGGCTTTGCTGCCGTCTTCCATGTATATGTCCGCGCTTTTCAGTTCGGCCTTTTTCGTATTGATTTTCAGGGTCACGCGCTTATATTGCCCCTTGGGGTTGGCCAATTCGACGGTGGCGATGCCGTTGGGGTCGATTCCAGCGAGGGTGGCCACATAACTCTCATCCAAAGAGGTGAGGAGTTTCAAAGGCGTGTTGTCGACACCATCTGCGGCGTTGCTGACCATGACTTCCTCATCTCCAATGAGATAGGTCCAGATGGTCTTGCCGTCGGAAATGGTGTGTTGGTCGGCCAATTCAATCTTGTAGGCATCGCCTTGCAGCCAAGCGTGACCTTTTTCGCCCTCAATCACGGTTTTTTCATCGGGACTGATTTGATAGTTGAAAGTCATCTCCACATTTTTGTGGCTTTTCATCTGGTTAATCAAAAGCCGAATAATCATTTCGGCGTTGTTTTGTGCGCTAACAGCCTGTGTTGCAAACAATAAGAACAGGCAAGCGATGATGTTTTTCGTTTTCATATTCAAATTCCGTTATCTTTGTTGTAAAGGTCTTGCAAAATCTGTTCCAAAGCGGCTTCGGAGCCAACTTTTACCTCGCGCGACTTGCTTCCCAAATAAGGCCCGACGATGCCGGCGGCCTCCAATTGGTCGATGATGCGGCCTGCGCGGTTGTAGCCGAGTTTCAGTTTGCGTTGAATCATCGAGGTGGAGCCTTGCTGGGTCTGCACCACGATGCGGGCAGCTTCTTCAAAGAGGCTGTCGCGCTCGCCATCTTCCTCAATGTCAATGCCATCGCCTTCTTCCTCAGGTACTTCAGGCAACTGGAATGGCTCGGCATAGCCGCGTTGCGCCCCGATATATTCGGTGACGGTGGCCACTTCAGGCGTGTCGATGAAGGCGCATTGCAGGCGCACGAGGTCGTTGCCTGTGGAGAGCAGCATGTCGCCGCGACCAATGAGTTGGTTGGCGCCGCTTTGGTCGAGGATGGTTTTCGAGTCGACTTGCGAAATGACGCGGAAGGCGATACGGGCGGGGAAGTTGGCCTTGATGCTGCCCGTGATAATGTTGACGGACGGCCTTTGCGTAGCGATAATCAGGTGAATGCCGATGGCGCGTGCCAACTGAGCCAGACGTGCAATAGGGGCTTCCACCTCGCGGCCAGCCGTCATGATGAGGTCGGCGAACTCATCGACAACGAGGACGATGTAAGGCAGGAAACGATGTCCCTCGGTGGGCAGCAGCCTACGCGCCTTGAATTTCTCATTGTATTCGATGATGTTGCGGCACTCAGCCTGTTTCAGCAGGTCGTAGCGTTGATCCATCTCGATGCAAAGCGAGTTGAGCGTGCGTACCACTTGCCGTACATCAGTGATGATAGCATCCTCTGTATCAGGGAGTTTTGCCAAATAATGGCGTTCGATGCGGTTGTAAAGTGTCAGTTCCACCTTCTTCGGGTCGACCATGACAAACTTCAATTCCGAAGGATGCTTGCTGTAGAGTAGGGAAGCCACTATTGCATTGAGACCCACTGACTTACCTTGACCTGTGGCACCAGCCATGAGGATGTGTGGCATTTTGGCGAGGTCGAAGACATAGGTCTCGTTTGAGATGGTCTTGCCGATGGCGCAAGGTAGGGCGTATTTCGTGTTTTGGAACTTCTCAGAAGCCAGCACACTGCGCATGGAAACCGTTTCGGGCTTGCTGTTCGGCACTTCAATACCGATGGTGCCCTTGCCCGGAATCGGAGCGATGATACGGATGCCTAAGGCGGCCAAACTCAGCGCAATGTCGTCCTCCAAGTTCTTGATTTTCGAGATTCTAATGCCTGCGGCGGGCACGATTTCATATAAGGTGACGGTCGGGCCGATGGTTGCTTTGATTTTGTCGATAGCGATGCCGTAATTGCCCAAAGTTTCCACAATCTTGTTTTTGTTGGCTTGCAGCTCGGCTTCGTTGATTTCCGACTTCTTGTCGCCATAATCGTTGAGCATGTCCAAGGTCGGGAACTTGAAGTCGCGTAGCTCATAGCGAGGGTCGAAAGGCATGTCGATGGTGTGGTGATCGATTTTGTCGATGGTCTCTTCCTCCTGCGTCTTCTCAATGACCAAAGCCACCTCGTTTTCAGCGGGAATGTCGTTTTCTTGCTTCTTTTCTTCTTGATGTTCTGTGTGTTGTATAAAGACATTCTCCTTGCCCTTGTTCTCGATTTCCAAAGGCAGGTCTATGGAGTGGGCGGTTACGGGAGGCAGGTCTGGTTCGTCCTCAATGTCGTCGTCGATGAAATCGGGGTCGATGTCCTCGCCGTTGTCGGTTTCGTTATTTTGCTGTTTTTCAAATTCTTCCCTGATGCGTTGTTCGGCAAGGATGGCGGCCTGATGGCGGCGTTCGATTTCGCGTTTCTCGCGCAAGTCCTTGAAATAGTTGAGCGTAAGGTTGAATTGGTAGACCGCGAAAACGAGGAACAGGAAAATGAGTACGATTAGCGTGCCAACCCAACCGATGTAGGTTTCCAGAATCGTATTGAGCCATAAACCTACTGCACCGCCGAAGATGGCGCACGATGCGAGGCCGCATTTCGGGCTGGCAAGGAAGGCGAAGAACAGCGGTATCCAAACTAAGCAGAGGAGGGCATATTTCCAAACACTCCACATTTTGATTTGGGCGTTGTCGGTGAGCCGTAACCCGATGAGTGTCAGTAGGTAAACGAAAAAGAATGCCCCGATACCGAATGACTCTTTGATGAGCGTTTGCGCCAAGAAAACACCTATGCGACCTGTACGGTTCTCAATAGTGGCTTTTTTGCTGAAAATTTGGTATCCCAATTCCTGATGATGTCCGCTAAAGAAACTCACCAAATAAGAAATCAGTGCGAGACCGAGGAACACCGCCAAGCAGATGAACAGGATGCCGATAATCTTCCTCACGCGCCCGTCATATTCCTGTTTCTCTTTGGTTTTCTGAGGTTTGGATTCCTTGCTTTTGGATTTTTTCTCGCTCTTTTTCGAGGTTTCCTTCTTGTTCTTCCCCTCTTTTTTCTCCACTTTATCTTCTATAATCCCCCTTTCCTCCAAAAGTTCAGGTTCGGGCAAATCTTTCTTCTTGAAAGTGTTCTCTTTACGGTTGTTTCCTGTGGCCATTTTCTGTCTTCGATTTGGGAGTGCAAAAATAAACAAAATAGTTTCTAATGTAGTGAATGAAAAAGTGATTTTTATCATTTTGCTGTAATTGAAAAGAAAAACATCGTATTTTTGCACGTCAAATTGTGAATAAGATGAACGAGTATAAAGAAACAGTTTTACTCTCTTTTGTTCTTCCTTGTTATAATGTGGAAAACTATATTGAGGCGTGTTTGGATAGCGTGTATAATTGTAATTTGCCAGAGAATCGTTTTGAAGTGCTTTGTGTCAATGATTGTTCTCCAGATAATACACAAGAAATTTTGGAATTGAATCAAAAAAAACATTCCAATCTGAAAATTGTAATGCATGAATGCAACAAGGGTCTTGGATGTGCACGAAATACTGGCATTCGAGAAGCCAAAGGTAAGTTCTTGTGGTTTGTTGATGCGGATGATTTTATCACAGCACCACGACTTGGAGAGTTGTTGGAAATGGTGTACGAACAAGAATTGGATGTATTATGTTTTAATTATCGGCATGTTGACAACAATGGAAAAGAAAGAAAAACTTTTTTGGTATTCCAAGAAATGCCTGTTCAAGATGGTTATTCGTTCACTAAAACTACATTTGGATATTGTGGCATGGGGTGCGTTTGGCGTTTTTTGTATAGAACAGAATATCTCAAGAGTCGGAAACTTTTTTTCCCTGAAAAAGTTATTTGGGAGGATTATGCATATACTGCTAAAGCAATTCTAAAATCAGATAGAATAGCAGCGATTCCCGATGTTTTGTATTCGTATCGTGTTACTCCTGTCTCCATAACGAGAACATTTTTGCGTACTTATTATGCAAAAGGGATATATGATAGTGTTTTATTGGCTAGTCAGGAGTTACTCAGTTTTTCTGACGAAATCGAAGACGAAATGCTGAGAGTTGCTTTCCGTAAAATGGCAATTCATAGAATGAACAGTGTTGGACGACATCTTTATTTGTCAAAAAAAGAGGAATGCAAGAAATTTTATCAGCTGATGAAAGAAAAACGACAGGAAATAAAGGGAATAAAATGTCACTTGAATGTGATGAATAGAGTGTTGCTTCTGCCAATCATTGGCTATTGGATTACAATTATATGTTTTCCAATATATAGAAATATAGAAATGTATAGGTCAAAAAAATAGACTATCGCGAAGGTGGCCTATTGAGGGTGATTTGACCAAGCCTTAGAACGTATAACTGAGGTCTGCGAAAATGTTCGAAGCGTGAGTCTTTGTTACATCATCTTTGGCCAAATTGATGAAACCATAACGGTAGTCGCCGGACAAATTGAAGTGCTTGTAACTGAATGTCACTCCGCCGAAACTGTAGAGATTGAGGTGTTGTCGTGATTTTCCATTTGTTATTCAGGTTGAAACTGTAGTTCAGCATAGCAGGGATATCCACATTAATAACATTGGAGATATGCCTATGCGTCATGGGGACCAAAATGCTTTTGGAAACATGCAGGTGATTCCATCTGAATTGTCCACCTATAGCAATGCCTATGTTTTCAATAATGCTGAAGTTGTAATTTACTCCTAAAAGAAGGCCTCTGTATTCCTTCGAATTTTACTGAAAGAGTGCCTCTTGCATACGTGTTTTCTGTTGTTGAGACTTTGTCTGCGATAAAATCAAGTGATGAGCCGAGATTGATGCTTAACTATGCTTGCGCTTTTCCGGTAACAACAAAATGTAATGGAAATGGCTGTGATTAACTATTTTGTTGTTATTCAATTTATGGTTAATAACAGGCTTGAACTTTACAAAAATCATGCCGAAACGTTATTTAGGAATCCTAAACATCCGCTTCCATCTGATTCCACCATTCTCCTTGTCCAACGATAACCAAACAAGCACGGGCTTGCCAACAATATGGTTTTCAGGGACAAAGCCCCAGTAGCGCGAGTCGGCGGAGTTGTGGCGGTTGTCGCCCATCATCCAGTAGTAGTCCATCTCGAAGGTGTAACTGTCGGCGGGCTGCCCGTCGATGTAGATTTGGTTGCCCTGCACTTTCAGGTCGTGCAATTCGTAGGCGTGGATGATGCGCTCGTAAAGCGGTAAAGTATTGACATTCAACGGAACCGTAACGCCTTTCTTCGGGATGTAAAGCGGCCCGAAGTTGTCCACATTCCAAGGGTAGAGGTCGGGGCGATTGGGGAAGAGGCTGGTCGAAGTGCCCTCACCGGGGACTTGTACGTTACGCATCACAGAGGTGATGAAAGGCAGTTTGATAAGTTCGTCGGCCACCTTTGCGCTGATGTTGAGAATAAAGGTATTCGGGTCGGCGGTGCGGTAGCCCTCGGTGATGTTGTACTTGTCCAAAATCTGTTTGTTGATGCCGCCATTAGTGGTCACCACGGTGTAGTTGTGTTGCATATTTTCAGGCTCGTAAGCCTTTTCACCGTCGATAAACACCACGCCGTCAACAATTTTCAAGCTGTCGCCGGGCATACCGATAAGGCGTTTCACGTAGTTTTCGCGTTTGTCGACGGGATGGCTGATGACGTTGCCGAAGTCGGCGTGGTCGTTCCAAACGCGGTTGCGGCCGTATTCGCGCACGAGGTCATAATAGTTGATACTGCTTTGGAAAATGTCGCAAACCGTGTCGCCAGCGGGATAATTAAAAACAATGGGATCGTAACGTTTCATCGTGGAAACGCCCGGATAGCGGTGGTAGGGCAACTTAATCCATTCCAGATAGGATTTCGCGGTCTTGCTCCCTGGCAAAGTGTTATGCACAAAGGGGAACGAAAGCGGCGTGTTAGGCCGTTTGGGTCCATAATGTATCTTACTGACAATCAAATAATCGCCGACGCAAAGCGACTTTTCCATACTCGAAGTGGGGATAGTGAAGGCCTCGAAGACGTATGTCCTGATAATCAATGCGGCAACCACGGCAAAAATGATGGCATCGAACCACTCGCGGGCAGCCGATTTCTTGGGTCTTTGGGCTGTGGCGGGGTCTTGGTAAGCGTCGTCCTTGGCGATAAAGGGGAAGAAAATAAAGGGCAGAATGGCGGCCATGCCTTCCTCCCAAATCTTGAACCTGCCAAAGCACTTGCCCAACTCGACGAGCATGAGCAGCAGCATGAAAATGTTGATGTAGGGAAAAACGATGAAGAACCACCACCAGAATTTCTTATGTTTTCCAATGATTTTCAACAAGATATAAATGTTGTAATAAGGGATGAGGCTGTAATAGCCCTTCTGTCCGGCTTTCTCGAATTGCTTCCAGCAGAAGGCAATCGGGATGGTGAACAGTGCCGGAACGATGAGGATGAAAAGTAATAACGACATATTCGATGTTGATTTATTTGCTAACGCGAATTGGGGTGAAATAGTATTTCGGGATGCAAAAGTAGGGAAAATTGCCGATGCAAACTCACTTTCTATACATGTTTCTCACGCGCTCCTCCAAATAGCGTTCAGGCGTAGGTGCGGGTGCTTGCCCGATTTTGTTGTTGGGCGCAATGAGGATGTATTCGGGGAAGAGCCTCACATTATAGGCTTCCAAAAGCAGGATGTTGTTGCCGAGGTTGAGCAAAGGCCAGTCGTAGCGTTTTTCGTCGAATTGTTTCCCGAAGGCTGTCATCTTGTCGCGGGTGGCGATGGTGAGAATTTGCACCGAATCCTGCCATTGGTGGTGCAATTCGTTCAAGCGGGAGAGTTGTCTGTCAAGGGTGGCGGATTGACTGTCAACGAATTGCAGCAGCACAACATCTTTCTTGTAGTCGGAGAGGCTGACGTCTTTTCCGTTCCGGTCTTTCAGCGTGAAATTGGTGGCAACGGCACCGGGTGCGAGGCGGTTGAATTTCGCAAAGAAATCGCTGACAATGCCTTTGTGCTCGGGATATTTGGTGTGTTCCTTAATATAACTAAGGTGGTCGGCGGCCAATTGCTTGGTTCGGCGGTCGCTGTAGCAGAGCTTTTGCAAGTTGTAGATGGTGACGAGTTCGGCCAACTGCGGATTTTGAGCCATCAATGGGTCGGTGTCTATGTATTGCTTGAACGGCGAAGGCCCTTCGGCAAAGGCATCGTTCAGGGCATGAAGGTCGTAAACGGTCTTGTTGAACTGGTTGTCGAACAACTCCTTGAAGAGGTCGATGTAGGCGGATTGGGTGTAAAGCACAGGCTTGCCGTCGTAAAA
>Ga0265298_10006287_pt1 | contig 14705 bp, 8 predicted proteins | sample AusTroGonzalo_MG_3_FD_193486 | JGI IMG/M metagenome (GOLD analysis project Ga0265298, IMG submission 193486) | Bovine rumen microbial communities from tropical cattle in Woodstock, Queensland, Australia - Gonzalo_01 | ecosystem: Host-associated > Mammals > Digestive system > Stomach > Rumen ... | reverse complement strand
TAAAGCGTATCGTGAACGAGCCTACCGCTGCCGCTTTGGCATACGGTGTTGACAAGGCTAACAAGGATATGAAGATTGCCGTATTCGACCTGGGTGGCGGTACATTCGATATCTCCATCCTGGAGTTCGGTGGCGGCGTATTCGAGGTTCTTGCCACCAACGGTGATACCCACCTGGGCGGTGATGACTTTGACCAGGTAATCATCAACTGGCTGGTTGAGGAGTTCAAGAAGGACGAGGGTGCCGACCTGACTGCCGATCCTATGGCACTGCAGCGTCTTAAGGAGGCTGCCGAGAAGGCCAAGATCGAGCTGTCATCATCAACCAGCACTGAGATTAACCTGCCGTATATCATGCCGGTAGCCGGTGTTCCGCGTCACCTTGTAAAAACTCTTACACGTGCCAAGTTCGAGCAGCTGGCCAACGGCCTTATCCAGGCTTGCCTGGAGCCCTGCCGCAAGGCTATGAGTGATGCCGGTCTCTCCAACTCCGATATCGACGAGGTAATCCTGGTAGGTGGTTCAAGCCGTATCCCCGCTGTGCAGAAGCTGGTTGAGGATTTCTTCGGCAAAGTGCCTTCAAAGGGCGTTAACCCCGATGAGGTAGTAGCCGTAGGCGCATCAATCCAGGGCGCTATCCTGAACAAGGAGGGTGGTGTAGGCGACATCGTCCTGCTGGATGTAACCCCGCTGACAATGGGTATCGAGACCATGGGCGGCGTGATGACCAAGCTGATTGACGCCAACACAACCATCCCGTGCAAGAAGAGTGAAATTTTCTCAACAGCTGCCGATAACCAGACAGCCGTAACCATACACGTGCTGCAGGGCGAGCGTCCTATGGCTTCACAGAACAAATCCATCGGCCAGTTCAACCTGGAGGGCATCGCACCCGCACGTCGTGGCGTACCTCAGATTGAGGTTACATTCGATATCGATGCAAACGGTATCCTTAAGGTATCGGCCAAGGATAAGGCTACGGGCAAGGAGCAGGCAATCCGTATTGAGGCAAGCTCCGGTCTGAGCAAGGAGGAGATTGAGCGCATGAAGGCTGAGGCCGAGGCAAACGCCGATGCCGATAAGAAGGAGCGTGAGAAAGTTGACAAGCTCAACCAGGCCGACTCAATGATTTTCCAGACTGAGCAGCAGCTGCAGGATCTGGGTGATAAGATTCCGGCTGACAAGAAGGCTCCTATCGAGAGTGCTCTGAACGCTCTTAAGGATGCTCACAAGGCTCAGGATCTGGCCGCCATCGACAAGGCAATGGCCGAACTGAACACCGCCTTCCAGGCAGCCAGCGCCCAGATGTACCAGCAGAGCGGCGCCCAGGGACAGCCCGGTGCCGGTTCAGGCTTCAACGGCGGCGCCCAGAGCGGTCCCCAGGACGCCGGTCAGAGCAGCAACTCCGGCAGCAACAGCGACAACGTCCAGGACGCTGACTTTGAAGAAGTAAAGTGAGAGCCGAGAGGAGAGGGAAAGTAAGTTTTCACTCTCCCGAGGCGAATCCTTTACTCGACGGCGTAGCCGTCAGGTTAAATAAATCTTAGCGCAAAACAACCAATCCGCGTGACTCAGCTAGGGTCACGCGGATTTTTTTTGTCCCGTCCGCACTTTGGCGGAAAAGAGAGAATTGTGCAATCTCATTTTTTTACACTAACTTTGAAAAACACTAATGCAGAGTTCAAATATGAAAAAGAGACTGATAGTGTCGGTGATACTGACTATGTGCGTGACAGCTATCCATGCTGTGGACCTGACCAGGGCGACGATAGTGTACTACCCCAAGGATCCCGCGCTGGCAGGACATATTGCCGGGATTCTGGCCGATGATATCGGGCGTGTATCGGGAGTGAGACCGGAGGTTGGTACCAGGAAGGCTAAGGGACAGAATGTGATTCTGGCTACAGCAAAGAATTCCGGCCGACATAAGGAGTTGCGTGGCAAATGGGAGCAGTATGCCATTGATACGGAAGGAGATAATATCTATGTTACCGGGTCCGATGCCAGAGGTCTTGCATACGGTGTGTTCCACATAAGCGAGCAGATAGGGGTGAATCCCTGGTACTGGTTTGCCGATGTGCCCGTAAATAAGAATACAGACAAGGTAAGGGACTTTAATGAGAACTACGTAAGTGAGCCACCTACAATAAAATACCGTGGAGTTTTTCTGAATGATGAAGACTGGGGCCTAAAAACCTGGGCGGAGCATACGTATGAGAAAGAGCTGGGTGATATCGGCCCCAAGACATACGATAGGATATGCGAACTGATACTCCGCCTTAAGGGTAATATGCTGGCACCTGCCATGCACTCCTGCACAGGCGCGTTTTACAGCCATCCCGAGAGTCAGGTGGTTGCCGATAAATGGGGCATAATGATAACCACCAGCCATTGCGAGCCGCTGCTGTTCAATAATGCAGCCCTGTCGGAGTGGGACAAGGAGCGTGACGGTGAGTGGAACTATGAGACCAACAGGGAGGCCATCCTGAAGAAACTGGATGACCGCATTCGTGAGACCGCCCGTTATGACAACATCTACACAATGGGTATGCGCGGTCTGCATGATGAGGCCATGCACGGAAGCAGCGATCCCAAAGACCGCGCACGTACACTTGAGAAAGTGTTCAGTGAGCAGCGTTCCATACTTGAAAAATACAAGAAAAAACCGTCCGGACAGCTTCCTCAGATATTTGTACCCTACAAGGAGACCCTTGACATCTACGATGCCGGGCTTCGTGTGCCCGATGACATCACGCTGGTGTGGCCCGATGACAATTACGGCTATATGAAACGCGTAAGCAATGCCCAGGAGCAGAAACGCAGCGGAGGCAGCGGTGTCTATTATCACCTCAGTTACTGTGGCGTGCCTCATGACAACCTGTGGATATCCACTACAGCACCGATGCTTATGTATGAGGAGTTGCTCAAGGCATATACTGCCGGTGCTGACCGTTACTGGCTGCTCAACGTAGGTGACATCAAACCCATGGAGATAGAGATGACCATGTTCATGGAGATGGCTTATGATTTTGATGCTTTCAGTTATGATAATGTAAACAATTGGCAGGCCAAGTGGCTTACGGGTATTTTTGGCGTTAAAGGCGATGATCTGGAACCTGTATTCCAAAACATTCTTGATCATTATTACCGTCTGGCATGGGACCGCAAGCCTGAATTCATGGGCTATGAGATGGAATGGGACTCACCTGAATACAGCCGCCTTTATGATACAGACTTCTCGTTCGAAACCGGAAGCGCCCAGAAGCGTCTAGTGGAGTATCAGGACATCTGTTTTGATTACGATGTGATTGAAGCATCAGTTGACCCCGAAAAGGTTCCGGCATTGTTCCAGATGCTAGGTTACAGCCTGCATTCTGCCTACCAGATGAACCGCAAGTTCCTCTATGCTCAAGCCAACCATGAAACCGGCAAAGTATTGTATGCCTATCAGGCAAATCATGCTATACAAGAGCTTGACAATCTGTTAAATCGCTACAACACGCAACTGGACGGCAAGTGGAACCAGATGATATCCGAAATCACGCCAGGATATACCGCACTCTACCAGAACCTTCCTGAATACGTTGAAGAACCTACAACCCGTTTCCGTCTGCCTGACAACCAGCGCCATCCCGAGTTCAGCAACAAGATAGACCTGACCGGGCTGAAGGTAACCCCGCCGTTCCGTATGCTTGAGGGCATCGGCACAGACTGGAAGGCGCTTCAGATGGGCCAGCCGCTGGATTTCGAGACCCTTGGCTCCATCAATATTCCCATCCCCGCAGAGTATATCGGCAGCAAGGCCGATTCTGTAAGCATCTGCATATCGGTGGTACCTCTATGGCCTGTTGCGTATGACAGAAGCAACCGCTTCAGCGTAAGTGTGGATGGCTGCTCTCCTGTGGTATGCGAGAACAAGTTCCAGGAGTGGGGACGTGAGTGGAAGATTCAGGTGCTGGAGAACCGCAAGGAGTTCGTCATGACGCTGCCTTTAGACCGGAAACTTGCGGATCACACCATTACGCTCTCAATAATTGATCCCGGCCAGATTGTCCAGAAGATCACAGTCAGGTAAGGGAGTTCTTTTTTCATTACATTTGCAAGCCGTAAACCTTATTCAATATACCAAATATGTACAAGTGCAGTACCATCGTAACCACTGGCAAAACGAGAGCGAGCGGAGAGGTGTTTTTGTGGGTGGATATTTTGGCAATAAAGATTCTTTGCAGTAATTTTACAACAATTTAGTAAAAAAAACATACTTATGCGGAAAATCTACATCTTGTTTTCAATCGGCCTGTTTTCATTACAGGTTTCTTCACAATCTATTCCGGAGTATTGTCTGGAGAATGATGCTGCACACCGTTATCTTACGGAGGTTCAGTATGACCCCAATGATTACTCTTACTCCAAGATAATGGATTACTGCGATCCTTATCCTTGGGATTATCTGAATTATGACGGTTACAGGAAGGACCAGCCGCTGCCGGTACCACTCAAGTTCAAAAGTGCGTTGCAGGCCTCCGGTACGCTGTATGTGAGCGAGACAGCTGATTACTCAAATGCTCTGGTAAAGACACTTGCGGCAGGTGCCGATTCAATAGACGTTTATAACCTTATTCCCGGCAGGCTCTACAACTGGAAAGTTGAGTCCAAGGGCGGTGACGGAGCCGTCACGGTGGTTGAGTCCGGCCAGTTCAGGACAACCGGAACACTGCGTATGCTCAAGGTTGACAACATATTCAACGTCCGTGACATGGGCGGCTGGACAGGCCTTAAGGGCTATAAGCTCAAATACGGCAAGATTATCCGCGGTTCCAGGTTGAACGTGAACGGCAGCTCAACCAAGATCATAACTGATGACGGAATCAAGGAACTGCTTTGGGCCGGCATCAGGGCAGAGTTGGATATGCGTGACGCAAGCAACGCCGCCAATGCCAGTTATTCGTTCCTGGGCAGCAGCTATCCCATTTACAATGTGAACCAGGCTTACAGAAGCCGTATCGCCACATTTGCCGATGCTCCTCAGAGCATTCAGGGAATTCAGAAGCTCATAGAATGGCTCAAGGCCGATAAGCCCGTATATCTGCACTGCTCGGTAGGTGCTGACCGTACAGGAACCGTTGCATTTCTGGTTGGCGCACTCTGCGGAATGAGTGAGGATGCCCTCTGTAAGGAGTTTGAGCTTACATCGTTCTCGGCAGACCGCATTGAGAATGAACGTGACAGACCAAATCCGGAGCGTCTTATCCGCCAGAGGTCATACGTGGGCAGACTTGACCCCAATGACAACAATGAAAGCTACAAGTTTGCCAAGATGATGGACAAGGTAAAGTCATTCCCCGGTGAGACAATACAGGAAAAGGTATATTGGCACCTCAAGACCGGCGTGAGCGGCACTTCAATACCGGAATCTGATCTAAAGTGGCTCATGGCATACATGATAGACTGCTTTGACATAAACGTGTCAAGCATCAAAATGACCAAAGGTGAGACCTTCCAGATAGTTTATGACATCAAGCCCAGTGATGAGAACAAGGACCAGCATATCACATTCACATCGTCCGATGAGCATGTGGCAACCGTATCAGAAGACGGACTCATCACCGCAATGGGTGGCGGTACCGCTAAGATAACCGCCGAGCTGGACGGTTTCACCAAGACCGTAAGCATTTCAATCCCGCTTGTGGAGTCTGTAATGCCCGATACCATTGCCTACGGAGATTATCTGTATAAGGTAACCGGCAGTAACATCATCAAGAACGGTTCATTTGAATACGGCAATTATCTTGCAAACTGGACATCGGCCAACGGCAATCCTCTGGACGAGTCATTCTTTGAGCTCAAGAGCTACGAGGGCAGTGACAACTGCTATCTGCAGTGCAAGGGCAATGGTGATGAAGCCAGCGCCAAGTCTATCCGTACTGAGTGGAGAATATCCAAGAACAAGACATACGTGTTCGGTTACAGGGTAAAGAACTCAACTAACATAAAGACAGAGAATAACCCCAATCTTGTCACCTGCCTGGCCTATATCAAGCCTAAGGTTGACGGTGAGGGCGATGACTTTGAGTGGGATGAAGAGTCCGCTCCCAGACGTGCTCCTTCGGTGCCTATCGTACAGTTGGAATATCCTTCGTATGACGGTGAGTGGACAGAGATACGCTACGTGTTTACAAATACTGAGGGATATACATACCTGCAGGCCTGGTTCTCACATCTGAGTGAGGGTGGCAATGACATCTGTCTGGATAATTTCTATCTGGCACAGGTTGAGCAGGCCGGAACCAATGCGGTCAAGTCAATTTACGGTGAACTTCCTGAAGGACTCATGTTCAACATGCAGGGCGTACAGGTTCAGGAGCCCGGCAAGGGCATCATCATAAAGGATGGAAAGAAGTATCTCATTAAGTAACGGATTAAAACTGGACAATATGAAAAAGACAATAATATTCTCAATTCTGGCCGCTGCCGCATTCATGGTAAGTTCCTGCTCTAAGGAGCTGGAGCCGGTTCAGGCCCAAAACCAGGGAGAGTGCATCACCGTTGCACAGGCCGATGTGGATGATTTCATATTCGGATTTGATACAAAGACTGCCATCAGCAATACAGGTACCTTCACGTGGGCCAAGAATGACGCTTTAGGCGTATGGCCTACACCGGTTCCTGATGAGCCTGCATCGCAGGTACAGTTCAAGACAACCGCCGGAGGTGCCAAGAGCGCAACCTTCAGCGGAAGCGGGTGGGGACTGCTCTACAACCGCAAGTACTATGCGTATTTCCCATACAAGGCTGCCGCACAGCAGGACCTTGTTGAAGGAACATATTCATTGAGCCAGACACAGAGTGCCAATGACAACACCTCACATCTGGGTGCAAATGACGTGATGTATTCATCGGCCACCGCCCCAGAAGAGGGCAACCTGGCACATTTCCAGTTCCATCACCTGGGAAGCCTTCTCAAGCTGGTCATTACGGTACCAGAGGAGAGCAAGAGCAACAAATTCACGCAGGTTGAGCTCAAGACAGCCGAACCTCTGTTCACGCAGGGCTACAGCTTCAATCCCACTTCCGATGAGCCGGTAATGACCGCAACCTCTCAGGCCGATACCTATACCCTTAAGCTCGGTTCAAGCGGAAGCGGATTCGTACCCGTGGAGGGTGAGCTCACTGTATGGTTCCATCTGGCACCTGTTGACCTTTCAGGAAAGGAGATAACCGTCACAGCCTATGATAATTACGGTGTGTATTCCGGAACACTTCAGGGTGCCGGTTTCAAGAGCGGACACGCCCGTAAATGCAGTGTCACAGTTGCAGCCGCTACCGTTGATCCTAAGGACCTTCTGGTTGATATGGGATTACCCAGCGGAATCCTCTGGGCCAAGTCAAACCTGACCATAGGCGGACTTCCGCTTGATGAGTCCGTGTTGGGCGATTATTACGGTTGGGGTGAGCTGGAGCCTTATTATTCCACATGCACCGTGAACGGTGAGACCCTCACTGCAACCTGGAAAAGCGGCTACAGTAGCGGATATGTCCAGGGCAACTACAACAAGAACAGTACAATCAGCGGTACATATACATCGGACGGCGCTCTGCTTACTTTAGAAGATGATGCCGCTTACAAGGCTCTGGGTGAAGGCTGGAGAATACCTTCAATAGCACAGTTTGATGAACTGGCAGCCAACTGCTCGTTCGCTACGGCAACGGTCAATGGCGTATCGGGAATAATGGCAACCAGCAACAGGAACGGTAACACGCTGTTCTTCCCGGCCAACGGTTATGTTGACGGCAACTCAAAGGTGAGCGGATATGTATCGGGCTCAATAGGACCGCGTTTCTGGCTGGCAGACTGCAAATCGGCAGATCAGGCCTATCAGCAGCTCATCAACATGAGCAGTGACAACAAGCTGGATCATGACACACCCAAGAACAAGTGGCGCGGTACTCCCATACGTCCAATCTACATTCCTGAGTAAAAAAATGAAAGATTCCGGCCCGGGTGATTGTAATGATGGAATCAAACTATTACTTTTGGGGTGTGAATAAGAAAAAATGACTATTAACCATTAAACTTATAATAAAATGAAACAGACCAAATTCTATTCAATGGCAGTTCTGGCACTCATGGCAGGTGTCATTTCACTGACCTCATGCGGTTCATCAAACAGCGCTGCTAAACCTAAGGTTGACAAGAACGCCATCGTTCTCCAGGAGAATGACAAGGCAACCCTGACCGTTGATGACAACTATACCACAATCGTATTCCCCGAGTCATTGACTACCGATGACCTGGCTCTGTATAACGATGATTTCATGGGCTACATCCTCAAGTCAAACGGTCCTATCACCACCGATGGCAACTCATGGGGTTCATACAGGATCTACTATTACCTGCACAACTCAAAGGAGTGGCTCTTCAAGGGTATCTATGAGAACCCCCAGGAGATCCAGGTTTCAAAGATCAAGAAGATTCGTATTGCCAAGAGCCGTAAGCATCTGAGAGATTTCGTGAACGAGATGCCTCTGCTTGCCAACTCAAAGGAGAAGAAGAACGACCAGGGCTTCCAGCAGGAGATCAGCTCCGGCAGCAGCTACTATATCTTTATTGATATTGAGCTTAAGGACTGATATTTAGTTTGATAATAATTAAAGAGAGGATGACTGGGGTTCCGGTCATCCTCTTTTTTAGTACTCCTCCTATTACTTATCTACTAGCATGAAACTTAACTGGCCTGATGCACATACTTCATCGTTTACGAATGCGGTGGCATCGACAGAAAGGAACATGCCGCGGCAATTACCCATTGTTGAGCGCACCACCACCTTGTCGCCGGGGTGGACGCTCTTCTTGAAACGTACCTTGTCCATGCCGGCGTAGAGAGCCAGCTTGTACTGCAGCTTGTCCTGGAAAAGCAGCACGCTGCCCTGGGCCATAATCTCGCACAGAATCACTCCCGGAACAATGGGATTGCCCGGAAAGTGTCCGCGGGTGTAGTAGGGGTCATCGGGAACGGTGTATTCTGATACCACACCGCTGTCCGTAAGCTCCGAGCTGTCAACAAGGAGCATCGGGTCCCTGTGGGGCATGATCTGCTTCAGTTGTTCTCTGTCCGCTTTCATATCACTCTGTATATCTGCGTAATACAACTGTGGCGTTGTGACCGCCGAATCCCAGAGAGCATGACATAGCATACTCGGCCTGCACGCGGCGTGCGGTGTTGGGAATGTAATCAAGGTCACACTCCGGATCGGGCTCCTTGTAGCCGATGGTTGGAGGCAGGACGCCGCTCTCCAGCGCAATGGCCGAAGCAATCAGCTCTACAGCGCCTGTTGCACCCAGCATGTGGCCGTGCATGGACTTGGTGGAGCTAATCATCACCTTGCGGGCCTGCTCTTCACCCAGTGCAATCTTTATTGCCTTGGTCTCGCACTTGTCATTCATGGCTGTGCCTGTGCCGTGGGCGTTGATGTACAGCAGGCCGTCATTGTTGTAACCGGCCTCTGTGAGAGCCTGGCTCAGCGATGCGGCTGTTGTGGTGCCGTCGGGACGGGGAGCGGTGTAGTGGTATGCATCGCAGGTGTTTCCGTAACCTGAAACCTCGGCAATGATGTGGGCTCCGCGCTTCACGGCGTGCTCATACTCTTCAAGAATCAGGATTCCGGCACCCTCGGCCATTACGAATCCGCCGCGGCGCTTATCGAACGGCAGGCATGCCTCTGCAGGGTCCTGGGCCGTTGTGAGGGCCTTCATGTTTGCGAATCCGCCTATCGCCAGCTCATTTACTGCGGCTTCGGTGCCTCCGGTGATTATTGCATCGGCCTGCCCATACTTTATGGCGCGGAATGCTTCACCCACGGCGTGAGTGCTTGTTGCGCATGCCGATACCACCGGCAGGCAGGGACCTTGTGCGTTGAACTTGATGGCTATGTTGCCGGCACCCAGGTTACCTATCATCTCGGGGATGAACAGCGGCGATACGCGCTTGGAGCCCTCATTGCTCATTACTAATGTCTGGTCAATGAACGTCTGCATACCTCCAATGCCGGAGCCTACATAGCATCCCAGACGCCCCGGCTCAATGTTCTCGCCGGCCTTGAGCCCGCTCTGCTCCATAGCCTGCATAGCTGCGCAGATGCCAAACTGGCTGAACCTGTCGCTGCGGCGTACGCTTCCTGCATCCATGCCCAGCTCCACGGGGTTAAAGTCCTTCACCTGTCCGGCCACATGCACACTCAGTTCACCGAACCTGTCCAGCCCCTCAATCCTGGAGATACCGCACCTACCGTTCTCCAAACTCTCCTTAAACTCTCCAATATTCTTTCCGATACAGGTAATCACCCCCATACCGGTAATCACAACTCTTTTTTCCATAACTAAAATGCTACCAAAGGGGACGGTTCCGTTTGGCACTATTTTCCAAAATGCTACCAAAGGGGACGGTTCTGTTTGGTATGATTTTTTAATTTTTCTTTTTCAAAATTGTTTCCAAAAAATCCGGAATCAGTCATCTTCCGATAATCAGACGCTAAGATTTGATTCCGTTACATTCTTTTATAGAGTATAAATCTCTGTTTTACTTATACATGAATCTGCGGATACTGCCTTTTGGAGTCTTAACGAACGGTTCAAACTTGAGCTCGAAACCATCCACATGTGAGTAGGCGGGGATTTCGTTGTTGAGTTTGACCATATTGCCGGCCATTACTGCGGTCAGGGCCTCGTTGTCCATGCCGCTGGCTCCAACTTCGTCCAGATTTGGAACAATCAGCGCGGTCAGATGTCCCTTGCGGTCAACTATAATTGACTCCTGGATGTAGGGCAGGGTATTCAGAACCACCTCAATCTCCTCGGGGAATATGTTCTGACCGTTGGCAGAGAGCAGCATGTTCTTGCATCGGCCGGCCAGGAACACGGTGTTGTCCTTATCGATGGTGCCCATATCGCCGGTGCGGAACCAGCCGTCCTTACTCAAGACCTCATCGGTTGCTTCTTGGTTCTTGTAGTAGCCGCTGAACACGCAATCGCCCTTGATTATCACCTCGCCGGGAATGTGCTGGGGATCGGAAGAGTCAATGCGACATTCGATGCCTTCGGACACAATCTCACCCACGGACTTCATCTTGTACTTGCCTTTTTCGCCGATGGAGATGGTGGGGCAGGCCTCGGTCATGCCGTAGCCGGTCACGAACGGAATCTGCAGCTTCTGGGCCATCAGGTCCTCCAGGTCGAACGCCATTGCGGCGCCGCCGGTTACCAGCAGTTCGATGTTTTCACCAAAGGCCGACATGAAAATGGTGCGCAGGGCTATGCAGTAGTCCAGGTTGTTGCGGTAATCGGCCAGTTTCTGCTTGCCCGATTTGCTGCTGATGAACTCGCCGATGGTGTTGTCCAGCATCTTGACCAGGATGAGCGGAACGGCAAAGAACACGTTGGGTTTGACCTCGTTAAGCGCGGGCTTGAGATAGGCCGGCACCGGCGGCAGGCCGAGAATTGTAAGGTGCATGCCCAGGCACAGGGGCTCAATTGCATCGTACATCATGCCGAAAATGTGCGCGAACGGCAGCACGCTCAGGTAGCTCTGGCCCTCGCGGTACGGGAAGTGGCGCGGAATCAGATAGACGTTCACGCTGAAATTGCGGACCGTGAGCATCACGCCCTTGGGGTTGCCTGTTGAGCCCGATGTGTAGTTAAGTGCGCAGAGCTCATCGGCGGGACGGTCCTGATAGCCTTTGAATTCATCGGCCTTGAAACCGTCCGGATGAGCCTCTTTCATTATGCTTTCACGGCTGTTGTATATGCGGGCAAAATTGCCGCGGCTGGCCAGGAGTTCACCGGTGTGGACATCGATGGCGCCAATCAGGTTGGGCATCTGCTCAAAGTCCATCTTGTCCATCAGGCGCTTCTCGGTGTAGAGCAGCACGCTGTCAGAATGGTTTACCAGGCTCATTGTATCGGTAGGGGTATATCCGTCAAAAAGCTGAACGCCTACGTGTCCGCCGGTCATCACGCCCATGAAGGTCCTGATCCAGCCTGCGCAGCTCTTTGCGTTTAGTGCAATCTTGTCACCTTTTTTAATACCTGCGGCTTTCCATAGGAGCTGATCCTGCTCAATCTGCGCGGCCAGCTGACCGTAGGTTGCTGAACTGTGTCGGTAATCATCCAGCGCTGCATCGTTCCAATGCTTACGCACCGTTGATTCAAATTTCTTGATAAAAGTTACGTCGTACATAAAAAATCTATTGAATTTAAAGTTGTGCCTTAGCTGGGCAACCCAGCCCCGGGCTTAAATGTTTGCACAAAAATAGCCCTTCAGGAGTTCCCAAAGGGCTGTAAAATAATTTTTGTGGTGAAAGCCTGGCTCGGTGTGGCGAAAATGCTACCATTGGGGACGGTTCCGTTTGGCATGATTTTTGGGGAAACCGGGTGAAATGGTTTTCAGATATTGAAAAAAGGTCCGGAGTCAGACTCTGGACCTTTTTTTGAAAAATCATGCCAAACAGAACCGTCCCCTTTGGTAGCATTTTCTCGGTTGTCTAAAAAATCATGCCAAACGGAACCGTCCCCAATGGTAGCATTTTCTTGCCGTTGATGATGTAGATGCCTTTCTGAGGAGCATCAACAGGCATGCCGGAAAGGTTGTAAATGGGGCTGTCGGTCTGTGCATCGGAAGTGATGTCATCGACGGCGTTGGGGGTGTAACCTCTGATCTTGAGGTAGCTGAACATCTTGCTGCCGTATCTTTCACCCAGCATCCTGTAGCCTTGGGCCGAGAAATGAAGATTGTCGGGGCCGGCGGGGCACTGGGATGATGAGATCAGGTAGTAGTATCCCGATTTGTCCGTGAGCTTCTTGATTGTGGTGTTGGCGCCGGAACATGCGCCGTTCTGGTCGGCATTCACCACCTCGCCTACAAGCAGCGGAACGTCCCTTGCCTTGAGTCCCAGGTCCCTGATAATGCTGTTGTAGATGGTCTCCACGTTGCTTATCCACTCGTCGTTGTACGCATCGGTCTCGCCCTGATGCAGCAGAATGCCCTTAATCACGCCGGTCTTCTGCGCCTCCTTGGCCAGTGTAATGAGCCGGTTGTAGGGGTTGTTGTCGTACTCCTTGGCTATGTTTTTCATCCAATCGGCCTGTTCCTGGATGTACGATGCGCACTTGTTGGGATCGAACATCTTGATCGATGCACCGGCCACAGCCACAACTATGACACGGATCTCATATTTGGGGTCAAGCTTCTCTATCAGCGTGCGGCCGAAATAATCAACGGGCGTAAGTCCGGTGTTGCTGCGGCAGAGTGGTGGGACGGCTGTAGCCCAGGTGCCCAGCTTGGCGCCGTCGCTGTTGGCGGCATACATCTTCTTGAACCTGGGGCTTACTCCCGTGTAATCCTGCGCTTCGGGGCGGGCATTGCCTTCCATGTTGGACTGTCCGATGCAGAGGAATACCAGGTTGTTCTCGGAGAAGGGTTCATCTTGGGCTTTGACATCGGGTATAATCACTACTGATGCCAGCGTTGCTGCCAGAATGGTTTTGAATATCGGCCTTTTCATAAATGTTTATTTTTTTGCAAAGGTAGAAAATGCTACCAAAGGGGACGGTTCTGTTTGGTAGCATTTTTACAAAAAAGGTTCGGAGTCTGACTTCGAACCTTTTTTGCTAAATAGAAACAATATCACTTGGTTTCCCCAAAAATGCTACCAAACAGAACCGTCCCCTTTGGCATCATTTGTTGAGGGCGTCGGCGCTGGCGATGTACTTGGCCAGGTCTGCTTCACTTACGTGGAAGTCCTGGAGCTCGCCGCTGATGTACTGGTCGTAGGCGGACATGTCAACGAAGCCGTGGCCGGAGAGGTTGAAGAGGATAGTCTTCTGCTCGCCGGTCTCCTTGCATTTGAGGGCCTCGCGCACTGTGGCAGCGATGGCGTGGCATGATTCGGGAGCGGGGATTATACCCTCGGTCTGGGCAAAGAGCACACCGGCCTTGAATGACTCGTTCTGCTCAATGTCAACAGCCTCCATGAAGCCGTCTTTCATAAGCTGTGAAAGAACTACGCCTGCACCGTGGTAACGCAGACCGCCGGCGTGTATGGTAGCGGGCTTGAAGGTGTGGCCCAGGGTGTACATCGGAAGCAGCGGAGTGAGACCGGACTCATCACCAAAGTCATACTCAAACTTACCGCTGGTAAGCTTGGGGCATGAAGCGGGCTCGGCAGCGATGTAACGTGTCTTCTTGCCCTCCTGGATGGTGTGACGCATGAACGGCAGAGCCAGACCGCAGAAGTTGGAACCGCCGCCAAAGCAGGCGATAACGATATCGGGATATTCGCCGGTCATAGCCATCTGCTTCTCAGCCTCAAGACCGATGACAGTCTGGTGCATGCAGACGTGGTTCAGAACAGACCCCAGTGAATACTTGCAGTTAGGAGTGGTAACAGCCAGCTCAATAGCCTCGGAGATGGCGCAACCCAGTGAACCCTGGTCATTAGGATTAGCCGTGAGGATATCCTTACCCGCACGTGTTGACATAGAGGGAGAAGGAGTGATGGCAGCACCAAAAGTCTGCATGATAGAGCGGCGGTAAGGCTTCTGGTTGTAGCTGGCCTTAACCATATAAACGGCGCACTCAATGCCGAACTTCTTGGTGGCGTAACTCAAAGCACCGCCCCACTGGCCGGCACCGGTCTCGGTGGTAAGGTTGG
>Ga0265298_10006286_pt1 | contig 14706 bp, 11 predicted proteins | sample AusTroGonzalo_MG_3_FD_193486 | JGI IMG/M metagenome (GOLD analysis project Ga0265298, IMG submission 193486) | Bovine rumen microbial communities from tropical cattle in Woodstock, Queensland, Australia - Gonzalo_01 | ecosystem: Host-associated > Mammals > Digestive system > Stomach > Rumen ... | reverse complement strand
AATATAAGAATAAACACAAGGGCGGTGGTAGCCCCTACCGAGCAGAAGTCTCTGGTACGTGAAAACGGCAGAGAGGTGAACATGCCATATAACCGTAGCATGCTACGGATGCTAAGTCTAACCTCAAAATGGTAACTGACTATGAAGCATTTTTCGATTCTGTTGGCTTTGATGAAGAAGAACGGCAGATTGCATTAAACTATATTAGAGAACTATTCGGACTCATTATTATGGACTTGAACACTGATACAGAAGATGATTGACTATAAATACACAAGAGAGGGGAAGCACTGCTTCATTTGGACGCGTGTATCAACGAAATATCAGCAGGATAATGGTGGTAGCCTTGAAACACAAAAGGAAATATGCGAAAACTACGCAGAAAGCAACGGCTACACCTATCAAGAAACTGACTTCTACGGTGGCAAGCATGAGTCTGCGAAAACACCCGGCAAAATGGTGACAGAAATGATTCGTCAAGTGAAGAAGAATACCGGGATTTCAACGGTGTTAGTGTCTGAGTTCGACAGATTGTCAAGGAACACTTCTCAGGCAGCAAAAATGCTTGATGACCTGCGTGCCTTAGGAGTTGTCGTGATTGCCGCCAAATATGGATTGAGCACGCGTACAAAAGAAGGCATGTTGATGGCTAAGAATTCTATCACCTATGCTGAGTGGGATAATCAGAATCGCGTAGACAAGTTCGTGGATGGGAAAAGTGCATGCATGATGGCAGGTGCATATGTGTTACCTGTCCCGTGTGGCTATTATAAAGAAGGCAAAAGCCGCAATACATGGTGTTACCTCAACGAACAGGGGAAGTTGATAAAAAAGGCATTTTCATGGAAACTACAAGGGCTCTCTTCCGCCGAAATTCTTACTAAACTATCTGCACGTGGATGGGATACATCAAAGCAAGAGCTCCACAAGATACTGGTTAATCCGTTCTATGCCGGGAAAATAAAGAATAGGCATACACGATATGAAATGGTAGATGGACAAATAGAGCCAGCCGTGACATATGAAGATTTTTTAAGAGTTCAGAAGATAATGTCTGGGCGAACCGGAAAATACACGCATCGTCGATACAAGCCAGATGTTCCTCTTACCAAGCATGTGGTTTGTGCCGTAGATGGAACTCCATTTACATCATATACCAAGACGAAAAAGACCAAGAACTCATGCCATTACTATGATTACTATAAGTGCAATAAGGCTGGCTGCAAAACTAATGTCTCAGCTAAAGAGTTACATGAGAAATATGAAAGATGCTTGTCCCATTTTAATTTGCCCGCAAAGCTACTGGAACGGTTCACCAGTGTTATTCTTGAACTGTTGTCAGACTATAAAACCGAGATTACAGATAATGTTACCCAACTTAAGAAACGATTAACTGAAACAGATACAAATATCAAAAAGGTACGTGTAAGGTATGCAACGGGCGATATTGATAAGGAATCACGTGACATTGCTCTTGTAGAACTACAAAGTAGGAAGGATGCAATAACACTTGAACTAGGAAACTGGAATTTGAATTTATCGAACCTTGAGAACCAAATACCCGCTATAGTTGCAACAGCCTCACACATAGGCGAATTATGGCATAATGCAGGCTTGGAAACCAAGCGTAGAATACAAAATCTACTGTTTCCAGAGGGAATACTTTGGGACAAAGAAAAACGCGATTATCGAACCAATACTCGCAATAAATTCTTTGATTTACTGGATAAGTATTCAATTACTTACGGGGATGAAAAAGGGACAGCCCCTGACGAGACTGTCCCCTTGTGCGGGTGAAGGGACTCGAACCCATACGCCGTGAGGCACCAGATCCTAAGTCTGGGTTGTCTACCAATTCCAACACACCCGCAGGGTGGGGCGGGCGCCGCGGGGGCGGCGGAGGCCCTTTGAGGCTGCAAAGATAGCAAAAAAACTGAAACTACTGCGTAAGAAGTTTGACGTTCTCCAGGGTTATCTGGCCGGGAATGTCTTCAACAAGGCCTTTCTTGCTGTAAAAGACCGCATCCCTGACCGTTATACCATGCACTGCAGAAGCGGAACCATTGGCACGTATGGCAACTGATGCACCATGGCAGACAACTCGTTCAATAACAATATCTGTGAAGTCTGGCAGGTAATTGAGTGTCTGGGCGGCCTGACGGTCATCGTATCCGGCCGGACGGTCTGCATAGCTTGTTTCAAAGACAATAGCCTGGTCCCGGATGTCGGTCATCTGGATGTCGGAAATCCGCACCCCGGCAGTCTTCCCGCCCCTTTCCGGAGCGCTTTTGAAGCGTAAACCTGTGTCGGTTCCGCAAAAAGTGTTATGACGGACCACCACATTTTCAACGCCGCCGGAGAAATCGGACCCTATCACAAAGCCCCCATGTGCGCGAAAAACTGTATTGTACTCAATGACGATGTCCTTGCACGGCCCGTCCTTCACGCCCTTTTCACCGGAGCCGGCCTTGAGACAGATTCCATCGTCCCCCACATCTACGGAGCAGTGAGTCACAAGCACCCCGGTGCAGTTCATGAGGTCTATCCCGTCCCCGTTCTGGGCGTTCCAGGGGCATCGCACAGTAACTCCGGAAATAGTCACATCCTTGCAGCGCTGCGGCACAAGATGGAATTTGGGGGAGTTCTGGATGGTTACGCCGGAGACGCTCACCCTGGTGCAGTCCGTGAACCTCACAAGGTGCGTCCTCATCTTTTCCTGGGCGCGCGCATCAGGGGCAATATCCGGATAGTCCTTCAGGCCGAAAGGATACCATAATGCCCCGTCCTCAGTGACAGTTCCCCCAAGACGAAGGTAATCCTTCCATTCGACGTCGCTCACCTTTGACCTTTTCACAGCCCTCCACCATTTCCCGTTTCCGTCGATTATTCCTTCGCCGGAGATGCTCACGTCGTGCCTTTTTGAGGCCGATATCCCCGGCCGCACAGATTTCCCGTCAAAGAACTCGGCCTTGTCCGGGGAAAAAAGGATGATGGCGCCCCTTTCCAGGTGAAGGTCCATGCAGTCTTTCAGGACGATGGGTCCGCAAAGGTACACCCCCTCCGGTACCACGAGGTGTCCGCCGCCCATCTTTTCCAGGGCGCTGACCGCCTTCTGGAAGGCGTCGGTGTTGGATGTTACGCCGTCCGGAACTCCGCCAAAATCGATGACAGACACGCTTCCGGAAGGGATGACCGGCTTTTCGGGGGCGGCCAGAAGGGGAATGCCGGCAAGGACGGCAAGGGATAAAAGGAGTCGTTTCATATTCTACTTTTCAAATTCAAGGCAGGCCCATTCTTCGCGGGAAGAAGAACCTTTCAAAGTGAGCCCAAGGGCAGCGGCGGCGTCAGAGACAGAAGGGACATCGGCCTCATAAAAGCCGGAAACAAGCAGCCTGCCTCCGCGCCGTAAGGACCTAACGTATGTGGGCAGGTCTTCCAGGATTATGTTGCGATGGATGTTGGCCAGAATAACGTCGTAAGTGCCCATCTGCAGCAGCGACGCATCTCCGCAGGCGGTTTCGATGCGCGTCCCGACCTTGTTCCAGCGGGCATTGCCCCAGGCAGAGCGTGCAGCAACAGCGTCGATGTCCACGGCAAAAACCTTCTTTGCGCCCATCTTGGCGGCAAGAATCCCGAGGATTGCAGTTCCGCAGCCCATATCCACAACCGATAATCCGCGCATGGGGATAGCAAGCATCCGCTGCATCATCATATAGGTGGTATGGTGGTACCCGGTGCCGAATGCCATCTGAGGGTCGATCCATATATTATACCGGGTGCGGGGAACGGCGGTATTGAAAGGAGCCTTCACGGTAACGGTGCCGTCAACGACTATGGGCTGGAAAGACAGTTCCCAGTTGCGGTTCCAGTTGCGGCCCTCAACGGGTGCAGCGGTAAAGCCGGATGCAAAACCGTACCCGCTCAAAACCACTTTCAGGTCTGAAGGACGATATTCCGCCATGGGGATGAAGCACTTCAGAAAAGGCTCTTCCACGGTAAATGAATCGTAGGGCAGGTCCGACAGCTCCGCCATCAGAATCTCAGCAGACTCGTCAGAAAAGGGATCCAGACGGACTGAGACTTCGAGGTATTGTTCGGTGTCGATCACTTTTTCTTCTTTTTAGATCCTTCGACTTCGCTCATGGTGACAGAGGGCTCGCTCTGGATGACAGTCTCATCGGGTTTCAGGGCGGCTTGTTCTTCAAGTTCAAGGACCTGCTGCTTGAGGATTTCAAGGCGGGCGGCGACACGGTCAACAACGTCACCGGTCATGCCTTCCATGCTCTCAACCTTGGCCATGATGACATCGTCCATGGCAACAGTGTCAATCTGCTCGTAGTAACCGGTGCGGTCCTTGCTTTCCTGGATGAAATTCTGGCCGGTGTTTTCCGCCATGGCTTTCTCCACACCCAGCTCAAACACATTGTGGATTGCGGCAACCAGATTGTACTGGACCGTATCCAGCTGTTTTGTAAACACCGGCACGTTGGGCGAAGTATAACGCGCCTTGCCAAGCCCGTACTTGATGTGGTTGAAGTCGTCGCCCCAGGCATTGAGGCCGAACTTCACCATCAGGGGAGAACGTATTACCGAGATATGGTAGTTGAAGCTTTCGTCCAGGTTCTGGATGCCGCTTGCGGCAAGCAGGTAGCGGTCCACGTCCAGGACAAACGGGAACACTTCCACTGTGTTGTTACGCACCATGCCGGTAACGGACATGTTGTCTATGACCGCCTTGGAATTATCCTTGAACAGCAGCAGCTTTGCAATCTTGGTGAACTCCTTGCTGTCCTTGAGGGCAAGCTCTGTTCCGGTGAACCGCATGATGCCGTCCAGCGTGGGAAGCACCACGTTCATGGTGGTGTCAATCTCCGTAGTGGCGGCAACCTCCATGTCCAGGTCTCCGGAGAAGGAGTTCATGATGGGCATCTCCTTCTTGACGTCAGGAAGCAGGGTAAGCACCTTCTCTGCCGAAATATCAACTATGTTAAGGTCGAATCCCGCCTTGATATCGTCCTTGGAGCGGGTAGCGTAAAAGCCCTCCACGTAAAGATCTCCCATGTTGGACGCGGCCAGGGCGTTGGTGATCTGGAGGGTGCGTTCACGCATGGCGATGTCGGCCGCGGCCCAGCTAACCATGAGGCTGTCGTACTTGATGCCGGTGGATTCCAGCATCAGGTTTACGTCAAGGTTGGAAGGCAGGACGATTAGATTGGTCCCGGCTATTGACTCCGAAGTTGTGTCAACAGGCTCATCGGAAACCTGCTTCTGGGCAAACTGAGCGTATGCCCGCATGAGTTCGTTGGCGTCTATGTAATTGCTTGTGACGTTGGCGTTAGCGCGGAGGTAAGGCTTACCGCGCCCGGTGAGGAGCCTCCTGATTCCGGACACGTTGGCATTGGCGGAAACATCGGACTGGCCGGCGGTGAGGGTGATGTTTTCCAGGTCAACCTTGTCGTTGTTGAAGGTGCCTTTGATGTCGGTCACGTCCGCGGTGAGGGGGAAGTCCTTGATGAAGGCCTTGACCAGTTCCAGGTCTATGTTTCCGTCGAAATCCCACTGGCGAACCATCTGCTGGGACGATTTGGACATGGACAGCATGACATCGGCACTGGCGAAATCGTCCTTGAGCTCACGGGCCATCCTTTCCATGCGGGCCTTGCGGAAGAGGGAATCGCGCGGCGTGCCGGGATACACCCTCTGGAGGGAGTCCAGGATATGGTTACGGCGCTCCTTGTTGCTTACCATGGCGTGTTGCTTTGCGGAGATGGTTGCCGACATATTCTTCATGACGAAGGAGTTACCTTCCATGATGGTGGCAATGCCTTCGCTCTCCGTGGTGAGCTTGATGACGGGGCTCTTGGAGCCTTTCTCCGGAGGTATTATCCTGAACCTTTCCGTGTTGCCGCGGAGGGCCATTTCAATGCCGTCAAGGTCCTTCATGCTGATGCGGTCCACCTTGAGGATGCCCATAAGGGCAGAGGCGTTTTTGCCGCCCTTGAGGATATCAGCCGAGTTCTGGGCCAGCACCTTGATGCCGCTGCCGCGGGCGAAGACGTCCTTGCCATAGGTGACGTTGAGGGTGTCGAAATCGGCCTTGAGGGCCAGTACGCGGGCGCCCTTGCTTATGTTGCGGTCTATCTTGTTGGCCGCGGTGGCAAGGTTGATGCCGGCGCTGCGGACAAAGGCGTGGACGGAGTCACTGGGCATGTCCACCCTGAGGTCGGAGGCGTTGAGGTTGCAGTCTATGTTGGCCTTGCCGATGTTCTCCAGATTAAGCTGCGAGAGGCTTGCCTTTGCATGTATGTCTCCTTTGATGATACCCTTTCCGTCTATCCCGTCCAGAAAGGCGGTGGTCAGGGAATCCACCCTTGCGCGGAGCTTTCCGTCAAGGGCGAATGACGGATCCTCTCCCAGGATGTCCCAGCCGTTGCCGGTGGCGTCCAGTTTGGCGCCTGCAATGTCCACAAACAGCTTGTGCACGGCGGCATCGACCCTGGACATGTCGTCCGTAATGACGTCCGTGTCAAGCGCCACGCGGCCTTTGCGGCCCACGCCCTGGATGTCCACGCTTGACTCCGGGATAAAGAGGTGGGCGTTTATGGCGGGCAGCTGGTTCTCCGAATATGTGCCCTCTGCATGGGCGGTGAGGGAAATGACGGCGTCCGTGTCCACCTTTTTAAGGGCGGGGACGTTTTCCCGGTACTGCTTCATTATTTCGCCGATGGGGCAGTCCTCAATGGCGGCGTCTATGTCCATGTCCAGGCCGTCCTTGTGGTTAAGGAGGTTGCCTTGGGCGGTGAGCATCAGTGACGACAGTCCGGCGGTGAAGCTGTGGATAACCGCTTCAAAGGAGTCGTCCTTGCGGTCCGGGAAGGTGACATCTCCGTCCAGGTGGATGGGAACCCTCATGCGGCCGTAGCTGTCCGTACGGAGCGATGCCGATGCGTTGGCGTCCAGCTTGAAACGGCGCCTGGCGGCATCCAGGTCAAGGTTGTAAAGGGCAAGGGCCAGAGTATCTGCCGGGAGACGGCCGGACACAAAGAGGGAGTCAATGTCAAGGGTGGCGTTGGTGCGCCACAGGTCTGTAGTGCGAAGTTTACCGTCAAGCTCGATGCTCTTGAGACGGGCCATCAGGTGCAGGGTGTCCACCGGATTCGTGAACACGATGAAAGGCCTTCCGGTGAGGCTTACCTTATGTATCTCTATGTCTGCGGCCTTGGCGGTTGTGTCTTCCGGCTCATCCTTGTCTCCGGTTGGGAAAATATCCCAGTTGGCGGCGGTGGAGTCGAAGTAATGGGCGAAAACCCTTGGGCGCTCCAGTTCCACGGAATGGATGTTTATCTGGTTTTTCAGGAGCGACATGTAGTTCAGGGATGCGTACAGTCTCTTTGCCGATGCAAGAGTGTCGATGCCCGAAGTATCCCTGGCGTTTCCGGCCTTCATGAGGCTGAAGCGGTGGTTGGAGGTGTAGACGGAGTCAAACCTGGCGTAACGCTCATGGGGGTAGGTGATTGCAAGGTCCTTAGCCTCGATTCCGGCAAAGGGGAAACTCTTGACGATGGTTGCCCTTATCTCGCTGAACTCAACGTTCCCCTCCACGAACTGTGGGGCGTACTTGTTCACCAGTCCGGTCAGGACCGACGGCCTCAGCAGAATCTGAAAAGCGATTATAAGGACAAGTATCAGAGCTGCTATGCCGATGAGGATGCCCCTGACTATTTTCCAGCCTTTCTTTGCCATAACAGTGTCAGATTACGTAGTCTTTTACGTCCTGTGCCGATACGGGATTGCCGCCCAGGATGAGGAGGCGCTCCACTACGTTGCGCAGTTCGCGGATATTCCCGGGCCATGAGCGCTGCTGCAGGAGGGCTACGGCATCCTTGTCAAAAGGCCTGACCGGCTTGCCGCTCTCCTCGCAGATAACCTTGGAGAAGTGGTTTATGAGAAGAGGAATATCGTCCTTGCGCTGGTCCAGGGCGGGCACCTGAAGGACTATGACGCTGAGCCTGTGGAACAGGTCTTCGCGGAAGTTGCCCCTGGCGATTTCTTCCTGGAGGTTCTTGTTGGTTGCCGCCACAACGCGTACGTCCACGGTGACTTCCTTGTCCCCGCCCACGGGTGTAAGCTTCTTTTCCTGAAGCACGCGGAGTACCTTTGCCTGGGCGGCGAGGGACATGTCTCCAATCTCGTCCAGGAAGATGGTGCCGCCGTCGGCCTGCTCGAACTTGCCTTTGTGGTCACGGATTGCCGATGTGAAGGAGCCTTTCTTGTGGCCGAAGAGTTCACTGTCTATGAGTTCCGACGGGATGGCTGCGCAGTTCACTTCCACGAAAGGCATCATGGAACGGTCGCTCATCTGGTATATGCTCTGGGCCACCAGTTCCTTACCGGAACCGTTGGGGCCTGTGATGAGGACGCTTGCCTGGGTGGGCGCCACCTTGCCGATCATGTCCTTCAGGTGGGCGATAGGGGCGGATTCGCCTATCATCTCCCTGCCATAAATCTTCTTTTTGAGGATCTTGGTCTGGGTTACCAGGTTGGCCTTGTCCGTGGCGTTCTTGATGGTGATGAGGATGCGGTTCAGGTCCAGAGGTTTTTCAATGAAGTCGAATGCGCCCCTCTTGATGCAGTCCACGGCGGTTGTGATGTCCGCATGGCCGGATACCATGATGACGGGGGTCTCGATTCCCTCTTCCACCACCTTTGTGAGCATCTCCGTGCCGTCCATGACGGGCATTTTGATGTCACAGAATATGGCGTCGTATTTCTCTTTCTCCGCTTTCTGGAGGCCTTCCTGACCGTTTTCGGCGGTTTCCACCTGGTAGCCTTCCATCTCCAGGATTTCTTTCAGGGAGTAGCGGATGGCACGCTCATCGTCAATAACAAGAACTTTCATATGCGTGTGGGTACATATATTTATGCAAATATCGTAAAAAATCTTTATTTTTGTAAACACAACTTTTGACTTATGACCGTTCCAGACATTATCATAGCAGTAGATGGCTGCTCATCCACCGGAAAAAGCACTTTTGCCAAGCTTGTGGCCAAGGCTTTCGGTTTCCTTTATCTTGACAGCGGAGCAATGTACAGGGGGGTAACCCTGTACGCTATGGAAAGCGGGCTCATAGGGGAGGACGGCAGCATAGATGAGGCCGGCCTCAAGGCCGTAATCGGCACCCTGGACCTTCATTTCACCTGCGAGGAAGGAGCAACCATGCTCTGGCTTGGGGACCGCTGCATAGAGTCGGAAATCCGCACCCTGGCGGTATCGTCCCACGTTTCACCGGTGAGCGCAATAGCCTTTGTCCGCAATTTCGTGGACGACAAGCTTCACTCATTCTCCGCCGGCGGCCGGGTGATAATGGACGGCCGTGACATCGGCACCACCGTTTTCCCCAACGCGGAGCTCAAGATTTTCATGACGGCCGATGACAACGTCCGCGCCCAGCGCCGTTATGACGAGCTCGCATCCAAAGGCCAGAACCCTACCTTTGAGGAGGTCCTTGCCAACTTGCGTGAACGTGACTACATAGACTCACACCGAGAGGTCTCGCCCCTTACCCAGGCCCCTGACGCCTTTGTGCTGGACAATACGGAAATGACTCTCCATGAGGAACTTGTCTGGATCCAGGGACTCATCCAGGGCCGGTTCGGAATCCTATGCTGAAAGTAGAGACAGACCCCGGCTCCGGCTTCTGCGGCGGAGTCATCAGGGCTATTTCCCGGGCGGAGGAGTTTCTTGCCTCCGGGGAAAAACTGTACTCTTTGGGTGCCATCGTCCATAATGAGGCGGAACTCTCCCGCCTTGCCGATAAAGGTCTTGTTACCGTCGGCTCTCTTGACGATGTTCCTAAAGGTGCATCCGTCCTTATCCGCGCCCACGGAGAACCGCCGGCAACCTATGAAGCCGCTTCCGCCGGATCCCTTGAAGTGATTGACTGCACCTGCCCCGTGGTGTTACGGCTACAGGGCCATATCCGTGAGGCGTACGCGCGGCTTCATTCGGACGGTCGTCACGGCACTGTGATTATATTCGGACGTGTAGGTCATGCAGAGGTCCTTGGACTTCTTGGCCAGGTGGGTGGAGATGCCGTGGTTGTTGAGGATGCTTCCATGCTGACATCTGCACTGGAGAACGGTACAATTGACCTTTCGCAGCCAATTGAGATTTTTTCACAGACAACAAAGAGCCCTTCGGAGTATCAGGAAATCTGCAGGATGCTGCGAGATTCCGGCGCATCGGTTACGGTCCATGACACCATCTGCAGCCAGGTTGCAAGCCGCCATGAACGCCTTGAGGCCTTTGCCTCCTCGCACGATGCCATAGTCTTTGTTTCGGGTAAGTCTTCCTCCAACGGCAAGGTCCTCAGCGACCTTTGCCGCAGCGTGAATCCCCGCACCTACCTTGTTGGCGGCCCTTCGGAAATAGACCCTTCCTGGTTCCGTGGCCTCTCCACCGTGGGAGTCTGCGGCGCCACCTCCACCCCCCAGTGGCTCCTTGAGCAAGTCGCCCGCGCCATTGCACAATTATAGATACACGCTCACCCACACTTTTGCGCGCTGGCGGGCGTTTTTGGCTTTGAGACGGGGTAAAAAAGTGGCCTCACCAACGTTTTTACGCTTGTGAGGCCATTTTTGGTAGTGAGAGTGTATCTGATTACTTCACCCTCTGTCCGTAGGAACGGTCCGTTGTGTTCACGGTGATGATTTCGCCAGTCTCAATGAAGAGGGGAACCATGATCTTTGCTCCGGTTTCAAGGGTGACTTCCTTGAGGGCGGAAGTTGATGCTGTATTACCCTTCACTGCGGGCTCACTGTAAGTAACTTCAAGAGTTACATATGTGGGAAGTTCGCAGGTGAGGCAGCGCTCTTCGGGCTCTGTCATGAACATCATTTCCACGTGCTGGCCTTCCTTCATGAGGTCTGAATTGTCCACAACGTCGTGGGGAAGGGTAATCTGCTCGTAGGTTTCTTCGTGCATGAAGTTGAAGACTTCTCCGTCATCATAGAGGAACTGGTAGGGACGACGCTCCACGGAAATGGTGTCCAGCTTGACGCCGGCGGTGAAAGTGTTTTCCAGGATGCGGCCGTTCTCCAGGTTGCGGAGTTTGGTCTTTACGAAAGCGGGGCCCTTACCGGGTTTTACGTGCTGGAAGTACACTACGACGCAGGGTTTGCCGTTGAACATAATGTACATTCCGTTCTTCAGATCAGCAGTTGTTGCCATAAAAAAGGTATGTTTAGTTAATAGTTCTCAAGTTTGAACCCACAAAAATAACTATTTGCCTGTTTTTCTGCAAATTTCATTTATGGATTTTTGTCATCAAAACTTGAAACGGATAATCTGCAACTGAGATGCCTCAGCGGCCGAATCGTCCTGGCAAATATACTTTTTAAACGTTTATGAAACGATTAAACATGCCCCGCAGGCACCTCTGTGGCGTGTTTTTTAGTTAAACGTGTAATATTTCGTTACAGGGTTTTGCGTGCCACGCTAGTATACGTTACTCTGGCGGGAGATGGCAAGCTGTTGGATTTTGTAGGTGCCGCCGGAGGAGGAGGTGGCGTAAATGGTGACCTGGAACAGTTCACCGCCGGCGTTCAACACTCCAATAAGATATTTCTTGTTAGCTTCCGAGGCTCTGTGGGTTACTTCGAAAGAACGGGGAGTGTAGGATGAAAAGAAAGTCCTGAGAATCTGGCGTGCCTGGTTCTTGGAGCAGTTGCGCTGAGAGGAAATCACGGTAACGTCAAGATTGTCCGCGAACCAGCTTGACAGGGATGTGGCATCCCCAGCCGCAAGATACTTGGTGATAGAATTAAATACTGCGAAATCCCCATCCGGAGACTGGGCAAAAGTACGCGCCGCCGGGGTGGGCGGCACCTGTGCGGAAGCCGGTGCCATCAGAAGCAGCGCAGCTATCCAGATTAATGTGCTTGTCTTTTTCATCCGGGTATCATTCTTGCAAATTTCGCGCCGAATAACTACTTTTGCAAATATGAAGGTAAAACTCCTCACGGTTGGGAAAACAGATGTCCCATGGGTTAAGGAAGGCCTGGATCTTTACGCATCCCGGCTATCCCATTATCTGCCCTTTTCCGTGACGGAGATACCTGAACTCAAAAAGGCCTCCGCGCTCAGCGAAGACCAGATCAAACACAAGGAAGGAGAGCTTATACTTGCCCAGACAACGCCTCAGGACACAGTAATACTCCTTGATGAGCATGGTAAAATGATGCGCTCCATAGAATTTGCATCATGGCTCCAGAAACAGCTCGCCGGCGGTGCCGGAAGCCTTGTCTTTGTAATAGGCGGTGCATACGGCTTTTCGGAGGATGTTTACTCAAGGGCAAACGGAAAAGTATCCCTCAGTCCTATGACCTTTTCCCACCAGATGGTGAGGGCCATATTTGCCGAACAGCTTTACCGCGCGTGTACAATAATGAAGGGAGAGCCTTATCACCATGAATAAGAAAAGGACCATAAGGCAGTGGCTTGCCGTGGTGCTGGTGGCTTTGGCCGCAGTACTCACGGGAGCATCACTGTTCACATACGTCCCGTCGGACCCGGAATCGGCGGCATCGGCCCTTGGAAAAAGGGTGCAGCACAGGCTGGCGCTTCTGGACAGGGCCATGCAGATTGCCATGGACAGCGAGGACGGCACCTGGACTACCCTCAAGGACATTCCCCAGGACATGGTGGTATACCGCTACGTGGAGGATACCCTTCAGAGCTGGGCCAACCAGTTCCCCATCCGCAGCGACGACATCCGCTCCCGGGCCATTGTCCGCCGTCTGGGTGAATCCCGCGGGGACGCCGTCAGCCCCCTTGCCGATGTCCCCCCGCGCTGGACCTTTGCCAACCACGGCCCCAAGTGGTACCTTGAAAAGTCCATGGAAATCGGCGACGTCAGGATTATCGCCGGCCTGGAACTGGTAAACGACCTCACTCCCGGCTCCATGAACGGAGCCAACAAAAAGCTCCGCATCGACGACCGCTACTCCATAAAACCCCTTTCCGCGGGCGTCGGCAACCCTGTTTCAGTGGACGGAACTCCGCTGTTCAAGCTGGTGTCGGAGAGCGTGGAGGACGTTTCCGTGAACCATAACACCGCGCTTCAGCTGCTGGTAGTCATACTTCTGATTGCCGGACTGATGCTATGGCTCAGCGCCAGGCCTACTGGCCTGTGGCTTACAATCGTTGCCGTGGCGCAGACCGCCCTGCTGGTCTGGATGTACTTCAAGGGCAAGGGCGCCGGAGCATCGTCCCAGATATTCTCCCCGCTGCTTTATGCGGACGGTCCCGTGCTGTATTCCCTGGGCGCCGTTATCATTATAAACGCACTTATCGTCCTGCTGGTAATGGACTTCTATATTGCCAGGTGGACGCTCACAAAAAGTATCCGCAGAAGTGTCGGGACGGTGTGGAAGGCCGTAATCCTGGCCGCCGGGGCGCTCATTACCGCGGGCATCCTGGTGTATTTCCACTTTGCCTTCCGGAGCATCATCATCAACTCCGACATAAGCCTGGAGCTGTATAAAGTGGTAAGGCTCACATGGTACAGCGGCATAGTCTATGCGTCCTTTGTGGCTCTGGCTCTGGCCGTTCCTCCCATGGTACAGATGCTGTCCCCGCTGGTTCATTCCCTTTTTGGAATAAGGTACGATGTTTTCGGCATCCCCGGCCGCGCGGTCTATTCTGCCGCCCTGGGCCTTTACTTCGTAGCCATCACGGCCACCCTCAGCTTCCACAAGGAAGAGCGCCGCGTGGACGTCTGGGCAAACCGCCTTGCCATGGACAGGGACGTTGCCCTGGAAATGCGCCTGAGGGCTGTGGAGGGGGCAATCGCATCGGACCAGATGTTCGGCGCACTGGCCTCGCTTGACGGCAGCACGGACGTTATCCGCGGACGCCTCATCGGCAACTATATGGGAAGGATTTCCCAGGACTACGACATCACGGTCCTCCAGACCGGCGCCAACCTGGGCTCCAATCCGCTGTTCCAGGAAAGGGTGCGCTCCGGGGTACGCCTGTCGGACAATTCCCACTTCTTCTACACCCAGCTGGGCAGCGGCCGCGTGGCCTATACCGGTCTCTTTACGTGGTATGTGAACGGCGTGGGGGCATCGTCAATGATGATATCCGTTGAGTCCAAGCACAACCGGGAAGACAGGGGTTACCTCATGCTCCTGGGCGTTGCCGATCCCGGACGGGTAAGCATCCCCCGCCTGTATTCCTGGGCCAAGTATGTGGACGGCAGCCTCTCCCAGTACAAGGGCACCTTCGGTTATCCCACCGTTTGCTCGGACAGGTTCGCCAGCATTGACGATGGCCACTTCTACCAGGAAGGCTGGTGCCACTTTGTCCACCGTGTCTCCCAGGAAGAGGTAGTCATCATCTCCCGCCAGCAGACGGGCTCACTGGACTATGTGGTCTCCGGGTTCATGGTTGCGATAGTGGCGTTCTTCCTGCTGTCCGGCCTGTCCATTAAGCGCAGGCGCAGCGGCAGCTCAAGGTATTACCAGAACCGCCTGAGCCTTGTTCTGTACACATCCCTCTTCCTCACCCTGGTGGCCATGGCCGGATTCAGCGTCTGGTTTGTCCAGAAGCGCAACCAGGCTCAGCGTGAGGGCATAATGATTTCCCGCGTGAATACGCTCCAGGGCATGATGCAGGAGCGTCTCCGCCAGGTGGAATCGCCT
>Ga0265298_10006285_pt1 | contig 14707 bp, 11 predicted proteins | sample AusTroGonzalo_MG_3_FD_193486 | JGI IMG/M metagenome (GOLD analysis project Ga0265298, IMG submission 193486) | Bovine rumen microbial communities from tropical cattle in Woodstock, Queensland, Australia - Gonzalo_01 | ecosystem: Host-associated > Mammals > Digestive system > Stomach > Rumen ... | reverse complement strand
GCATATTGCTATGGATAAAGTTATCAATACTATGAAGGAACTTGGATTATGAGTTGTGATGTTATGGGGAAAAAATCGGTGGCTTGTCCATGCGGTAAGGGCTTGATTACACGTACTGGCTATATGGATGATTGGAATGAGAGTGATGAAAGTTACGCTATTGAATGCCCCGATTGCCGAAAAAAGTATAGGCTAGTATCTTATCCAAAATGCGGACATCATTGTCAGTCATCTAAGGTATATTCTCTTCTTGATGTCGATTATCCTGATTATGATGGAACAAGGCTGGAAGATGTTTTTCCTATCTGTGTGAATGTTAATGCAATGCCATTTCATGAGTTCTTGATTAGGACATATACATGCAGTGATCTGCACGATGCGTTATCCGAGTTGAACGACGTTACTGCCGTATCTCGCCTTTCTGGAATTGCTTACGATATTGCGAAGACACATAAGAGGTATTTTAATTCGGCAAAGATTTCTGTATTGAGAGAATATGTAGGAAAAGCCTGCAAGAAGTATCATGAAATATCTGACAATAAGGAATGCAGACTTCCGATTGAACAGAAAGAAAACGACGAAAGAACAGCGTATGAGGCTGAAAGGCGTAAGCACATGATCCCCATTCATTTGTAAGGTGATATGAGATGGCAGAACCGAAGATAAAGTTTAGGCAGGACGATGGAAGCAATTATCCAGAGTGGGAAACCATCCCGATGTCTGAAATCTTTACAGAGATTTCTGAAAAGAACCATCCTGAGTTGCCTGTTCTTTCTGTACAACAGGGTGTTGGTACGATACTTCGTGATTCATCTGACAGAAATATCCTATACGATAAGAAAAATCTGAATGGCTATAAAGCTATGAAGAAGGATGATTTTATCATTCATTTGCGCTCGTTTGAGGGCGGATTAGAATGTTCAAATTACGATGGAATTTCAAGTCCTGCATATCGGATTCTCAGACCAAATAGAATATTGTCGGGTGCATACAGAGATTACTTCCGTTCCGATGATTTCATCAGAAACAAACTTGCTGTATCCGTAGTAGGTATCCGTGATGGTAAAAACATTGATATGGATACCTTTTGGCAGATTCTAATTGCCGTTCCATGCCTCGAAGAACAACAGAAAATAGCCGGCTTTTTAGGTGACGTAGACACACTCATCAAAACATCCGAGCAGGAATTATTGAAACTAAAGGAATTGAAAAAAGGCTGCCTGCAAAAGATGTTCCCGCGTGGCGATGCCGATGTCCCCGAAGTTCGCTTCCCCGGATTTACGGGGGCATGGGAGAGGCGGAAGTTTGGTGATATAACCGAACTCAAATCTGCATCACGAGTTCATAGATGTCAATGGACTACTACAGGTGTTCCATTTTATCGTTCAAGCGATGTAATGTCTGCAATTAACGGTACAAAAAATGAAAAAGCATTCATTTCTGAGGAACTCTATGAAAAATTATCATCTGTGTCTGGAAAATTAGAAGAAGGTGATATCCTTGTCACAGGTGGAGGATCTGTCGGAAATCCATACATTGTTCCCAATAATGAGCCTTTATATACGAAAGATGCTGACTTAATATGGATAAAAAATCAGGGCAGATTTGATGCTTATTTCATCTATGAATATTTCTTATCCCCTACTTTTAGGAAGTATTTGGGAAGCGTTTCTCATGTAGGAACTATAGCCCATTATACTATAACTCAATTATCTGAAACTCCTATATCATTGCCATCAAAAGCTGAACAAATCAAAATTGGTGATTATTTCAGACATCTCGACAATCTAATCGCCCTTCATCAGAAGGAATGCGAAAAGTACAAAGAACTCAAGAAGGGATTGCTTCAGCAGATGTTTGTGTAGATTGCAGGCATCCCGTGAATACTATTTTTTGGCACTCGGCATCGGCGAAAAGTGTGGGAAAAGTTTTTATGTGTAAATTCTGAAAACGCTACGCAGTGCGTAGCAAATTGAGCCTGCCTCAGAGCATGATAAAAAAAGGCAATGTCTGAGTATATGTTTTATTTTTGTGATTTACGGCGTTAAAGCGGTTTTATATGAAAAGTGTTCTGCGGGCGGGATGCCTGAAAAGCGGAGAAAAGTATATATGTGAAATTTTGAAAACGCTACGCAGTGCGTAGCCAATTGAGCCGCTCTCTGACTGCACCGTAACCGCGATCAAAACGGGTGTGAAGTGGGTTGGTTTTTTGCGGTCGGCATTGTCGGAAAGTGGCGAAAATCGGCGAAAGGTTTTTAAGCGAAATTTTGAAAAAGGTACGCACTTTGTAGCGGGTTGAATGCTGATTCAGACCGTGATCCTAAAGAATAATCTGCGCGTATATTGATTGTTTTCGTAATATCTGTCTGAAAAATAGTTTTCCAAAAAGGGTACGCAGTGCGTACCTTTTTTGCAGGTTTGGGAAATTTATTTATAGGAGTTTCCTGAAAAGGGTACGCACTTCGTACCTTTTTTGCACTCGGCATCGGTGAAAATCGGCGAAAGTTTTTTTAAGCGAAATTTCGAAAAGGGTACGCACTTTGTAGCGTATTGAATGCTGATTCAGACCGTGATCCTAAAGAATAATCTGTGTGTATATCGTTTGTTTTCGTAATATCTGTCTGAAAAATTGTTTTCCAAAAAGGGTACGCAGTGCGCATCTTTTTTGCAGAGCAGAGAAATATTTTTATATAGGTTTCCTGAAAAGGGTACGCACTTCGTACTATTTTTTGCAGTCGGCATCGGTGAGAAGTGGCGAAGGGTTTTTAAGCGAAATTTTGAAAAGGGTACGCACTTTGTAGCGGGTTGAACCTGACTCCGACCTTGATCTTCAAAAATAATCTGCACGTATATTGTTTGTTTTCTATATATATGTCTAAAAAATTGTTTTTCAAAAAGGGTACGCAGTGCGTACCTTTTTTGCGGATCTGGAAAAGTTATTTATATTGCTTTTCTGAAAAAGGTACGCAGTGCGTACCTTTTTTGCTGTCGGCGTTAAACACAACTATAAGATATTTTAGGATGTCTGGGCGAATATCAAATATGGGGTATATGATATGAACGGCAGATTCTATGACGAGATTAGAGGCATAATTGATGCGGCACGAGACAAGGTCTTTCAGACAGCAAGTTATGCCATGGTCGAAGCCTATTGGCAGATTGGAAAGTCCATAATTGACGAACAGGGTGGAGAAGACCGTGCCGAATATGGGGACGGACTGATCGAGGAACTTTCCGTTCAGATGACGAAGGATTACGGTAAGGGGTTTAATGTTACTAATCTCAAAAATATGCGCAAGTTCTATCTTACCTTCCCGAACGAAGACGCACTGAACAGTGAATTGAGCTGGACGCATTATCGTCTTTTAATGCGGGTGGAAAACGAAAATGCAAGGCAGTTCTACCTTGACGAAGCCGTAAAATCACAGTGGAGCACAAGACAGCTGGAAAGGCAGATTAACACATTCTTCTATGAGAGACTGCTTTCCAGCCGCAATAAGGATGCGGTATCGCAGGAAATTAAGAAGTTGGAACCGCCAAAAACGCCGGAAGACATCATCCGCGATCCGTATGTGCTTGAGTTCCTCGGACTTACGCCGAATGACGAATTTTACGAGAGCGATCTTGAACAGGCACTGATCACACATCTTCAAAATTTCCTGCTGGAACTAGGAAGAGGCTTTTCATTCGTCGCACGACAAAAAAGGATCACTTTTGACGGTCGGCATTTCAGAATCGACCTTGTATTTTATAACTACATTTTGAAGTGCTTTGTTCTTATTGACCTGAAGGTCGGAGATTTGACGCATCAGGATTTGGGGCAGATGCAGATGTATGTCCATTATTTTGAGCGGGAACTGATGAACGAGGGTGATAACCCGCCAATCGGCATTGTGCTCTGCGCCGCTAAAAGCGATGCCGTTGTAAAATATACCCTGCCGGAAAACGAGACACAGGTATTTGCATCAAAATACAAGCTGTTCCTCCCTACCGAAGAAGAACTGTTGCGCGAATTGAAAAAGGAATATGATGCTTTGGAATCCGCAAAATCGGATGATAACCAATCAGAAGAGTAATATTAAAATAAAATGAAAAGGGTACGCAGTGCGTACCCTTTTTATCTGGGTGTGGTAATCCTGTATTATACAATTTCAAGTATAATGCAGCCTTGTTTTCGAGGACATTTTTGCCTCATTTACAACACAAGCTATATTTAATATCTTGCTTTATTGTGTCGTTTACTCCCGCAGGAGAAATGTCTCAAAAAAAGTAACTTTTATTTTGACGGCAGAATGAACTCCGATTGGCAAATAACAAAAAGGCTACGCACTGCGTAGCCTTTTTATCGGAGCACGATAATTGCGTATTATACAATTTCAAGCATAATCCAGTCCTGTTTTTGAGGACATTTTTGCCGCTTTTACAACACTCACTATATTTAAGATTTTGCTTTGCTGTGTTTTTTGTGTCGTTGTTGTGTCTTTGTCCTGCTTACTTTCCTGCCTATATCTGTGCCTGTGCTACGCCTCAACCGCACCTTCCGGTACAGGTGTCGGCACTCCGCCGTTGCCCTTGCCCGATTCGCCTTTGATAACCTTCTTCAAAGCAATCGGCGTGAGAATCGTCGTAATCAGACTCATGAGAACAATGGTCACGTAGATATTCTGACCGATAAGTCCCATGGTAAGACCCATAAGAGCGACGACCATCGCCACCTCGCCGCGCGGCGCCATGCCGACGCCTATCACAACGGAATCGCTCTTGGAATATCCGAGGAACTTTGCCGGAACACCGCAGCCGATGACCTTGGTCAGGATAGCCACGACCGTCAGAACCGCGAGGAACAGGACGGCATCGAAGGTCAGAGCCGACATATCCACGAGAATACCCAGAGAGACGAAGAATATTGACGCAAATATGATGTAGAGATAATCGGCGCCCTCCTCGATATTCTTGCCGTGCTTCAGCTTAACGCCGTTAAAGGACACACCCGCGATGAACGCACCGATGATAGCCGAAACATCCACCATCTCGGCAAGGGTCGCGTAGAGGAACGCAACCATAACCGCGAATATGAAGACAAACTCGGGATTCTTGCGGGCAAACTCGGTACTGTCTATCTTCTCCAGCCACCTCGAGATGACGAAGATACCCACCGCACCCGCGACGACAAGGAAGCCCACCTGAATCAGAATCGTAATTCCGATGGACGCAAGTGAGAACGAACCGGCAACGACCGAAGCCGTAATCGAGAGCGCCAGCAGACTCAGGACATCGTCGATGACGGCGGTACCGATAATCGCCTTCGCAGCCGCAGATTCCAGAAGCGACATCTCGCGAAGCACGTTCGCGGTAATCGCGATACTCGTCGCCGTAAGCGCCGTACCTATAAACAGAGCGCTCACATTGTCGAAACCGAAGACAACCGCCGTCGCATAACCGCCCAGCCACGGCACAATCACGCCCACAAGACCGATAATGCCGAACCGTATATCCGTCAGATCCCTGATGTTAAACTCAAAACCTATGACGAACATCAGAATAACGGCGCCCAGCGAAGCTATACTCTGAACAAAACTCGTATACGTAATCAGACCCAGAAAACTCGGTCCCACGATAAGACCGATAAGAATCTCTCCCACGACCGCCGACTGATGAATGCGCGAAGCCAGCATATAGCCGCCCAGAGCCACGAAAAGCAGAAGACTCATCTGCAATTCGACGGAATCCAAAATATTCACAGGCAACATAATCACTATTTTAAAATCGAAGATATATCAGTCTTTTCACGCGCAATATCGCGGTCGCGGACTCAAAATGGCATATCAGATAATTACTTATTGCATAATCTAAATATCATCTAACATATTAAACGTAGAATACATTCTCGAATCCTGAAATGAGCCGCAACCGAAAAACTCCGAAAAACGCGGGAAACCCGAAGATCCGCAAAGACCGCAGCGCCGGCGGACGCATATCTTCGGAAGGCTTTACCGGGCTTGAAGCCGCAATAGTACTTCTTGCCTTCGTCGTAGTGACAGCCGCCTTCTCCTACGTAGTTCTCGGCAGCGGCTTCCATACCGTTCAGAAAAGTCAGGCGGTAATCTACAGCGCACTCGAGCAGAGTTCCTCGTCCATCCTCGTCGACGAAGTCATGTACATCCGCAACTCGACGACGGGCAACATCGGGATGATTCGGATATACATGAGGAGTCCGCACTCCCTTGTTCCCGCCGATCTCTCCAAGATGACAATCTCTTTTGCAACGCCCGAAGGGTATTGCACCATCGAACAGGACAGCCCGCTCTACGACAACGGCAATCCGCCGGCGGCGGGAAAGTGGAATATCTACAGAAACACCGGCTCCGATGCCGGTAAAGACGCCATACTTCTCTACAACGGCGACTATGCGATAATTCTCGTGCATCTGCCGGCGGACAGGGAACTCGAACCCGGCGACGAATACTGGATTGAAGTAGTGCAGCCTCTGGGTCTCTCGATGTTCATATCGCGAACCGTGCCCGCTCAGCCGTAACCCCGTAAGCCCACAGACCCGTAAAACCCGTAAATCCATTTTCTTTAACCCCGCAAAAATTTCAGCAGTGATATATCCCTTAGCGCCCAATCATAATGAGAACTCGATTATGGTTGAAGAATTGTCTGCCGAAATTGTGCCTGCCGTCGTTCTGGTCGCATATTTCATAGTAATAGTCATAGCCCTGATTGCCGTTCGCAGAAACCGTGCGGGTCAGATCCGCGACCGCGACGACATAAGGCTCGAAAAAAAGTTCAAAGCGAAGTTCTTCCGAAGTCTGACCGAAGGATTTCAGCTTGAATCGATAAAAACCCTCGAAGATATCTTAAATATCTATGAGGCGGTCGCATCGCTGAGCGACGAAGACATAAGCTACAGATACGGACTCTCGCGCTATCTCCGCGAATACCTCGTGGCTCTCATCTCCAAGGACGAGAAGATAATCCCGCGGACGACACGCGAAGAGGACATCCTCGAATGGAAAAAACTTCTCGACCGCATCATCACCGAGAACGACATTCAGGTGCCCTACTCCGATCTGCCGCCGCTGGAGAGAAACATCCTCAACGACATCACAATCTACCTCAAAAAAGGCGATACCGGGCACATAAACGACAAACTGAAGGAACTGTCAAGGCTCATCAAGGCAAGGGACGGGGAGCTTAACCGCATCCGCAAAAAGACCGACGGCTATCTCCAGATTGCCCTCTTCTGCCTGCTCATGTCGGTCTTCGCCGGCGCCCTCGCGGTCTACCTGTATTACAAACAGCTGGGATTATGAACCGCAGGCTGCGGGTTGCAAAAGTAAAAAATATTTAATCATAGGACTCATGATTAATACGGCAAAGATATGTAAACACCGCGGCAGTCCGTGATACTGCCGCAATATCGGAGGAAATATGGATTATTTAGGATTAGTAGCAATTATTCTCGGACTCATGCTTCTGCTTATGGGCGCGGGAATGACATTCAAGATTGAGATACTCGAGATGATCATGCAGTCTTTCATGGGCGTAATAGCCATGCTCTTCGGTCTTGTGCTCCTCCTCGGCGGCGCGTTGATCGTCAGGGATGATCAGTAATTGCCGAAAGACGGAAAAGCCAAAGACAAAGCAATAAAGAACAGACACAGGAAAAATACAAACACAAACACAAACTCCACCACAACCCCATCAACCACACTAAGATCATACCCCAAACTCCACCGAAATCATACCCCAACCACCACAAACCCCACAAAAATCACCACAACTACCACACCTTTTTTCGCAGTTTTACCCTTAGTCAGTTCATCCGCCGTTACCCGAACTCCACGTTCCGCCCGTGAATTTAGGTCTGCCTCATTTTTTTCGTAAATCGCGTCTGAAAAAACTATATATTGTTTGATATTCAAACTATGTGTGTGTCAAACAATCTGTATGTCAAACAATACGCATATCAAACTATATGAAAGGGGAAAATATGGATCCTATCGATGAATTGAACGAAAATCTTGTAGAGTTCTTCGACCGCATGTCCTCATGGGAGCAGTCCGTGATTCAGCAGGGAAAGCTCAATGTCGCGGGTGCACACGCAATCGAGAAGCTCGGGCAGTTCGGGAGCATGAGCATGAAAGATCTCTCCAAGGCGCTCGGGGTCACGACCGGCACCACCACGATAACGGTCGACAGGCTCGAAAAGGGCGGATACGCCGTCCGCGAACGTGCCGACAACGACAGGCGCTCCTATATCATACGCCTGACCGAGAAGGGAAACGATGCGTATCTTGACCATCACCGGCATCATCTCAGCTTTGCGAAGGAGATTGCCGCTTTGCTCACCGACGAAGAGATCGAGTGCTTCACCGCGGTTCTCGAGAAGATAAACAAAGAGATCTAGGTCGAAAGGGGAAAACATGAGTCATCATGAAGAATGCGGCTGCAGCTGCGGCTGTTCGCACGATCACGAAGAGCACGGGCACGAACACGGACATGACCACGAAAACAGCCGCGAACACAGCCACAGCCACGACCACGAACATGATCACGACCACGAACATGACGAATGTCACTGCGGCGAACACAACCATGATCACGACCACGAACATAACGACCCGCACGAACACCGCGAACACGGCTGTCCCTGCGGCTGCGGTCACGACCACGGCAGAGAACGGGATGCGGATTCGCCGTGGTGGAAGGAACCTGAATACATCCTGCTCGTCATCGCCGGCGTCACGCTTCTTGCGGCACTAATCGGCGAATACGGCGGTTATCTCCCGGCATTTCAGATATCGGCGCTCGCCCTCGTATCCGCGGCTTTCACCGGCATCCCGATAATCTACTACGCGCTCAAAGGACTCATCATCGAAAGAAGAGGGCTCTACGAGCTTGCGGGTCTGGCAATCATCGGCGCCGTATATCTGGGCGACTACATGGTCGCCGCCGAAGTGGGTTTCATCCTCACCCTCGGCGAGATTGCCGAAGACTACGGATACAGCCGCTCGCGAAGGGACATACACAAATTAGCCTCTCTGCACCCGAAATTCGGTCTGATAAAGCGCAAAGAACATAATTGCGGCTGCGGCGATGAGCACGGACACGATCATGACGACTGCGGCTGCGAAGACCGCGGCAGCGAATTCATCGAAGTGCCGGTCGACGATATAGAAGCGGGCGACATCGCACGCATAAGGCCCGGCGACATCGTCTGTGCCGACGGAATCGTCATCTCCGGCGCCGCCAGCATGGACGAATCCTGCATCACCGGCGAAAGCATCGCCGTGGACAAAGCCGTCGGCGACATGGTCTATTCCGGAAGCGTAAACCTCAACGGACTCATCGAGATAGAGGTAAAGCGGCGCGGAAACGACTCGACCTACTCGCAGATACTCAAACTCGTCCACGAGGCAGAGGAGAGAAAACCGCCGTCATACCCGTTCATCGAGAAATTCCTGCGGTATTACACCCCGATAACCCTCATTGTCGCGGCTTTAATCCTTCTCGTCACCGGCAGTATCGAGAAGACAATCACCGTCATAATCGTCTCGTGCCCGTGCGGAATCCTCCTTGCAACGCCCTCCGCCGCGATTGCCGCAATCGGCGCGGGAGCAAGGCGCGGAATACTCTTCAAGAGCGGCAGATACCTCGAAGAAGCGGGGCAGATAAACGCCGTCCTCTTCGACAAAACGGGCACGCTGACTACGGGAAAGATGTCGGTCACGGCAGTCGAGGCATTCGGCGGCGTCACGAAAGAAGAGGTCATAACCGAAGCGGCAATCGCCGAGAACGGACTTCAGCACCCCGTATCAAAGGCGGTCACGTATTATGCCGCAGAGATCGGCATCCCGACCGCCGCATTGGAGAACGCCGACTGCATACGGACCGCGGTCAACAACGGCATAACCGCCGAATTCAAAGAAAATTCAAAGGTAATCCGGGTCGGCAACCGCCGTTTCACTCAGTCCGCGGACGTAACCTTCACCGATGAGGCGGAACGTGCCTGCGAACGCTTCTCCGCCGCCGGCTACAACACTCTCTTTGTCGCGAGAAACGGCACAATCATCGGCATAATCGGCATCTCCGACAGGATACGCGAGGAATCGCCGCGTGTAATCTCGCAGCTCAAAGCCTCGGGCATACGCAAACTTGCCATCCTCTCCGGAGACAAAGACGAGATTGTGCGCAGCGTAGCCGAGAAATGCGGCATAAATGCCGAAGACCTCTACTCCGGAATCCTCCCCGCCGACAAGAAAGAGATCACCGAACGCTGTCAGAAAGAAGGCTACAAAGTCTGCTTCGTGGGCGACGGCGTCAACGACAGCCCCGCACTTGCGCAGGCTGACCTCGGCACAGCCATAGCCTCCCGCGAGAACACCGCGGCAATCGAGACCGCACATGCCGTAATCCTCCGCGACAGCCTCGAAGCCGTCGGCATGCTCCTTAAGATCGGAAAGACGGCGGTGCGGACGATAAAGTTCAATACCGCATTTGCTGTCCTAATCTCAGTCGGGCTTGTCATCCTCGCCCTTTTGGGCATCGTCACCCCCGTCGTCGGCGCACTCGGTCACGAGGTCGCGGTCATGGGAGTCCTCGTCAACTCCGCAATCCTGCCGCTGAAACTCGGCAGGTAAACCGCCGATTGTATACACGCAAAGTAATATTAGTGAAAAGTACTAACAACTTGATGTTAAACAAATTAACTCAAGTGAGGATTAGTTATGGCAAATCTTAAAGGAACAAAGACGGAAGCTAATTTGCAGACCGCGTTCGCAGGCGAATCTCAGGCAAGAAACAAATACACATACTTTGCGTCAAAAGCAAAGAAAGAGGGCTACAATCAGATAGCCGCAATATTCGAGGAGACTGCGGGCAACGAAAAAGAGCATGCAAAAATATGGTTCAAACTCCTCCATGACGGCAACGTACCCTCCACAATAGAGAACCTTCTTGCCGCCGCCGAGGGAGAAAACTTCGAATGGACCGATATGTATGCCAAGTTTGCAAAAGAAGCACGCGAGGAAGGTTTCAACGACATCGCGGCACTCTTTGAAGCTGTAGGAAAGATTGAGAAGGAGCACGAGGAGCGCTACCGCAAACTTCTTGAAAACGTCAAGAAAGAGCTTGTATTCTCGCGCCCCGAGGTCAAGGTCTGGAAATGCGCAAACTGCGGACACATCAGTATCGGCAAGGAAGCACCCAAGACCTGCCCCGTCTGCGATCACCCGCAGGCATACTTTGAGATTAAGGCAGACAACTACTGAACTTACCAAATTTATTGCAACACCTTTTTTTTCGGCGGCGTTAAGCGGCACGAATGAAATATCTTGTTACAGGCATTTGAATTAATAGCATGCGAAATGGTATCCGATCTGATTGATTTAGTCAAAGAAGTTGAAATTTAGTCAATGAATTAGTCAATGAAACTATTTTTAAATCGCGGGAGATCGCGTAAATGTTGAATATATCGTGTTCCTTTTGATTAATTAATTGTTTATGTTTTTTGGATTAGTCAAGACTCAGTCCTTTAGTAACCATTATTGCCCCCCTATCACGTTAAGGGCAACTGTTGCATTTTTTGCAACAGTTCAAAAACGCAAATGCACATGTCCGATTGCTGAAAATATAATGCTCAAAAAACTCCAAAAACGTTAAAACTCTGAGAAAAGAAGGGCAAAAAGGATGGTTTTTGCCCTTTGCTTATTCTTATATTGTATGATATTCGGGTAAACGGGGACGCAGTATCTGTTATTGTATCCGTCCCCGATACCCGCGTATTGAAAGTATCCGATTTGTGTTTGTATTGGGGATTATACGAGATAATCCTCGGGTGTCGGAATCTGTTCCTTAAGTCCCTTGCGCTTTCTGATCTCCTTGACGACGTCCTTCAGGATACCTGCCGGAACAACATCGAAACCTGCGAACTCGGTAGACCACATTGCACGACCCTCGGTAGCCGAGCGGACATCGCCGGCGAAACCGAAGAGTTGAGCGACGGGAGCCTTACCGATAACGGTAATCGTGTCACCCTCGGAGGTCATATCCGAGACCTGACCGCGGCGTCCCTGGATCATACCGGTTGCGCTTCCCATGTGTTCCTGCGGAACCGTAATCTGGAGGTACTGCATCGGCTCGAGGAGAGTGTCGCCTGCCATGAGGACACCCGCCTTGACGGCAGACCTGACCGCAGGAATAACCTGTGCCGGACCGCGGTGGATTGCATCCTCGTGGAGCTTGACATCGACGAGCTTAATCAGAACATTCTGGATCTGCTCATCCGCAAGCGGACCGCCTGCAAGAGCCTCTCTCCAGCCGTCGAAGATAAGTTCCATGGTCTCGTTGAGGTACTGAATACCCTTTGTCATATCGAAGAATGTGTTTGTACCCTCGATGGCGACAAGGTTCTTTGCCTGTTCCTTATCGATACCCAGCTCGATTAACTTGTCGCGGCGCTCGAGTGCGGGCATATCCATGGAAACTTCTCCGTCCTTGATAGCCTTGACGAGGTTAGCCGGCATAGGCTCAAGCTCGATGTAGAACCTGTTGTGGCGGTTCGGTGACTTACCCTCGACGGGACCTGCCTTGCCGGTGACGGTCTCGCGGTATACGACGATAGGCGGCGAGGTAACAATCTCGACGTTCTTGTCGCGTGCGATACGTCCCGTGATAACCTCAAGGTGAAGCTCTCCCATACCGGAGATAAGGTGCTCGCCGGTCTCCTCGTTGATCGTAACCTGAACGGTCGGATCCTCTTTTGCGACCTGACGGAGAACCGTAATCAGCTTGGGCAGATCCTTCATGTTCTTAGCCTCGACAGCTACGGTCATGACAGGCTCGGAGTAGTGCTTTAAGGACTCGAACGGAGTCATCTCCATAAGGGTCGAAGCCGTCGAACCGACGATTGCGTCCTTAAGACCCGTGACGGCAACGATGTTACCCGCGGGGATTGCCTCCACCTCGATTCTCTCCGCACCCATGAAGATACCTACCTGGGTAAGGCGGTTGATCTTCTTTGCGGTTCCCATAACGTAAAGCTCGGTACCGCGTCTGAGCGTACCCGAGAAGAGACGTCCCGTTGCAACCTCACCGGCATGCTGATCGAAGGAGATATCGGTAACCATCAGAGATGCCGGACCGTTGGGGTCGCACTTGAACATTGCCTGACCCTCGGGGGTCGACTTGTCGCCGTGCTGCCAGATAATGTTGACACGGCGCTCCTGGGACTCGAGCGGGTTTGGCAGGTGGTTTACTACCATATCGAGAACAACCGAGCAGAGCGGACTGTTCTTTGCAAGCCATTTCATGTCGCCGGCGGTACACTTCTCGTAGACATCCTTGAACGAAACGCCGCTCTTCTTCATGTACGGAACGGAGACTGCCCAGTTGTAGAGAGCGGAACCGAATGCGACCGTACCCTGTGCAGCATCGAGCTTCCAGCCGTTGTTGTATGCCTCCTCGTTCATGCCCTTGATGAGTTTGTTAACCTTATCAATGACTTTTCCGAGGCGGATCTGCATCGTCATCTCGTCGACTTTAAGTTCGTTGATTAAACGGTCGACTTTGTTGACGAACAGAACGGGCTTGACACCCTCTTTGAGTGCCTGACGAAGAACGGTCTCGGTCTGAGGCATTGTTCCCTCAACCGCGTCGACGAGAACAACAGCTCCGTCGACTGCACGCATTGCACGCGTAACGTCGCCGCCGAAGTCCACGTGACCCGGAGTATCAATCATGTTGATGAGATATTCCTGACCGTCGTACTCGTGAACCATCGAGACGTTCGAAGCATCGATAGTGATACCGCGTGCCTGCTCTTCCTCATCCGAGTCCATCCAACAGGCTTTACCTGCAATCTCCTCGCTGATCATTCCCGCGCCTGCAAGAAGGTTATCAGAGAGTGTGGTCTTTCCGTGATCAATGTGAGCTACGATACCGATGTTACGGATCATCTTCGGCTGATCCATCAGTTCCGTAACCCTTTCCACCATTTTCTTTCGTCTGGTCATGTAGATACACCAAAAAAAAGTATTTTATAAGTTAAATCAGGTTTAACGTGCCGATTTAGCAACACGTTCACGTTCTTCTTTCTTTGCTACCGAGAAACTGCGCGTGTCACCCGCGGCTGCGAGGATAAGCTCTTCCGCAAGGACTGCGGAAGCCGCACGCTTCTTTTTGTGGCTTCCCTGCTGAACTGCTTTTGCAAGGAAGTAAAGCGCGGTATCAATGCGGCGCTGAGGTGCCGTATCGACCGACTTGGGGACGTTGATACCTCCGTACTTTAAACGGACGGTCTCTTCGCGCGGACCCGCGTTGGCGATTGCCTCAATCAGAATCTCAACAGGGTTTCTCTTGGTCTTCTTGTTGACGATATCGAAGGCTTCCTCGACGATACGGGTTGTGAGTTCTTTCTTGCCCGTGTTGTGCTCGGTCTGCATGAGTCTGTTGATCAGACGCTCGACGATGAGCATCTCGGACTTTGAGAACTGCTGTTTCTGCTTTCTGCCGCAGCAGTGCGGAACAATGAGAGAGTTTACGCTTACGTAGCGTACCAGACCCGGGTCATTGACCTTGACCTCGGAGATATCCCACTTGTTGAAAAGAAGGCTCTTTGTCTCAATGCCGGTCTGTGCCTGTGTGCTTGCTTCATCTGCCATGATAATTACCTGCGCGGTTTCTCCTTTCTGCCGAGAACCAT
>Ga0265298_10006284_pt1 | contig 14711 bp, 12 predicted proteins | sample AusTroGonzalo_MG_3_FD_193486 | JGI IMG/M metagenome (GOLD analysis project Ga0265298, IMG submission 193486) | Bovine rumen microbial communities from tropical cattle in Woodstock, Queensland, Australia - Gonzalo_01 | ecosystem: Host-associated > Mammals > Digestive system > Stomach > Rumen ... | reverse complement strand
ATTTCCGAAAAAAACAGTATGTCTTATACTGAAAAAAGTTGTCACATAGAACTGGTCAAAAATGTACTATTATTAAGATTTCAGTTTTATGAAAAGACAACCGAAAAGTTATTCTGACGAGTTTAAGCGTCAGGTATTGGAAGATTACTTCCGCAGTGGCAAGACCAAGGCAGCGTGCTGTCGTCAATGGGGCATTCCTTGGACAACATTACAAAAATGGGTAGATGCTTGCATAAATGAGAAAAAAAGTGTATCTTTGCAGCCAAAATTGCAAAACATGGATGCGAAAGATCAAGTGATTGACGACCTCCGTGCAGAAAATGAGCGTCTCAAGCAGGAGAACGAGTGGCATCGTCTCCGTGTGGTTGCTTATGAACGCTTATTGGAGATTATCAAGAAAGAAGACGGCATCGATCTGCTAAAAAAAGGTGGTGCCAAGCAGTAGACAGCCTGGGTGAAGAGTACGGCTACGTTCCGGTAGCTACTCTTTGCTCTCTGTTTGGCAGGAAAAGACAGGCATATTACAAGCACAAGACACAGACTATTACTGAAAAGGAAATCGAGCAGGAGGTGCTGAATATCGTTTCCGCCTACCGTTCGATGATGCCTTTGTTGGGCGGTTTGAAACTGTATTACATCACCCGCAGCATCCTTGGCGAAACACTATGTATGGGCAGAGACAAGTATCTTCGGTTCTTGCGCAAGCATCATCTGATCATATTGCCCCGCAAACCACGTCATACCACCAACTCCAACCACATTTACTTTAAGTATCCCAACAAGGCAAAAGGCTTGCAGATAACTTATGTCAACCAGATGTGGGTAAGCGACATAACATACATCTACACGACCGAAGAAGGCTTCTGTTACTTGCATCTGATAACAGACGCATTCTCAAGATATATCTTGGGCTATGTGGTATCTCCTACATTAGAAGCCAAATACACGATAGAGGCTCTCGAGCAGGCGATAGAGTTAGCCGGAGGAGGTAACTTATGCGGCACGACACACCATTCCGACCGGGGCATACAATACTGCTGTGATGATTATATAACGCGCCTCAAGGAGCATCATATACTCATCAGCATGACGGAAGACAGCAACCCTACGGACAACGGTATGGCGGAGCGTGTGAACGGCATTGTAAAGAACGAGTTTCTGGAACCCTTGCCTACACCTCGTAACTTGCAGGAAGCCATTCCGCTTGTGGACAACGCGATACACCTATATAATAATGTGCGTCCTCATATGAGCCTGCACATGCAAACACCCGCATCGGTCTATGAAAACAAATGATTTTCAAAAGTTAAAGGTATAGGTTTAATGGAATAAGCGATGCCGATGAAGAACGGTACTTAGAAGATACAAAACAATTAATCTGTATGCATAATTTGCATATGTGAAAATAATTTTGTACTTTTGCACCGAATTTTGACATGGACACTAAAATCGGTTGTCGCGACAACCGAACAAGGATTAAAGACATCCATCTTAGAACTCATGACAACGATTTTAGGAAACGTGTCAAAAATATACGATTATTAATATCCACTCCCAGTACTAGTGTCAACCTTTTTCAGTTTTAGTCACCTTTCACCTTTCTATTTTCACCTTTCTATTTTACATAATTCTTTAGTGATTCTTTAGTGATTATTTAATGATTATTTAGTGATTATTTGGTCATTACGCTTCTGTTTAGGGTACGTGCCTTATACGTCATACTCCACTCCGTCTGCTGCGCGGGCACAAAAAAAGAACACCCTTGCGGATGTTCTTTTTCGTTGTATAGACTCAGATTAGAGATAAACCGACATATAAATCTTCAGACCAACTGCGTCAGCCATTTTGAACTCAAATCCGTTCTCCATCGGCTTCTCGGACTCAATCCATTCTACGCGCTCGTGCTTGAACTGATCCCAGCCTTCGTACGTAGTGGTGTAAGCCTGCATGAATTGATATCTGAACGTAATGTCCGTATTCAGACCCAGAGCCAGCTTCGGAGTAACGAACCACTCGATACCGGCAGACAGGTACAGACCGATCATCTGACGGGGAGTGCCTTCCATTGCACTGGCACCGGTCTCTTTCAGAACACGGCCGAACTCGATACCACTGGCATTCTGCGGTGCGGATTCCGGCTCTTTGTCAATTGTAGCCGCTCCGAATTTGTCCCATACAGAGTTGCCTTCTGCGTCTGTCAGAGCTGTCATCGGCTTCTGGTTGTACTCAGTAATGGCGTTTCCGTAGAAATACTCGTATTTGTCAATACCTTTGAAACCATATACCAAGCCTGCACCGAATACACCTTGTACTTTAGAGGCAGAACCTACGTGGTAGTCAGCACCAAGGCTGAAAGAACCACCTAAGCTGGTACGTTTTTGGGTATCAACTACTTTATCTTTGCTGAACTCATTGAGTGCAAGAGCAGCCTGATCAGGAGCATAGTCACGGTGATTCCAAATCTCTGCATTCATACCTAATGTAGCGCGAATGCCGATATTGTCCGTTACCATATAGCCTGCGGAGAATCCGCCTACTGAACTCCATGTGCCACCCATTACGATGGCCTTCGGATCCATACCGATTTGTATGTTCCAGTCGCCTGCCTTCGGCAGCCAGTCTGAATAATCAGACTCTGCAAGCATAGGCATTGCCAATGCAGCGGCAAAAACTATACCAAATAATTTTTTCATATTGTTTCTGTTTTAATGTTAGTAATTGATTTTAGCTAATATTACTTACATTATTATTAGTCTGCCCAACCCATCGGGTCTTTGAAGCATGCGCCCGGCATTACAACATACTTGTCGTCTTTGAGCTTAACTTCCTCGTCTGCACCGAAGTAACCAACACCCATGATCTTCTTCACGTCTTTTACGAAGAACTTAGCCTGGATGTCCTGCTCAGCAGATTTGAACATTACGATATTACCCTGTACATTGCCGATAGCAACGGTATCAGTCTTCTCGCTAACCTTCCAGTAACCCGGAACGTTCTCAGTCTTGTTAGAAGCTGTAGGATAGAAATATTTCAGTTTCTCACCGTCTTTCTGGTATTGCTCAGCCAGATATTTTGCAAATGCAACATCCGGATCTGCATCATAAGTCTTGGAAGCAGTTTTTGCAAGATTGTATGTTGCTTCAGAATCCCAAACCTCTTTAACAGGCGAGCTGTCCAATACACGGTAGTAGTGTGTGAATTCAGCAGTCCAAGGCTCGAGAATGAGGTTCATCTTCAGATAGTCAGCATCAGCTTTCAAGCTGTCAACCCACTGGTCGAAGATCTTGATGTTCTCAAACTTGAAGTCACCATTAGCATTGGTAGAAGAAGATTTGAACTGGAGTACGCGCGGATCCTGCTTTGCGTCAGCAGCCTTGATCTCAAGGATAATGGTTCTGCCGCTCAGACCGAGCATGTCGGTTTGGATCTCATTGTAATCCTTGTCCTTGTCCCAATACTCCTGCTTACCCTGCAGTTTACCGGATACAGAAGTGATAACATAGTCCTGTTTCGGAAGAAGAGCAGATGCCGGAGCGGGGATGATGGTCTTCTGAGGATCGGTCTCAACAAACGACTGACCTGCCAATACAGTGTATATCAGATCTTTCGGCTCAAACTTCGGATAGTAAGCTTTGTCCGGAGTCTCCTGATCAGGATTTGCATAGTAGTCTCCATAGAAACCGTTAACTACGATTTGAACTTTGATAGGCTTCTCACCTGCCGGGATTACCATCTCATACATACCGTTGTTCAGAGTAGCAGGGAACTGCTTGATGTTGTTGCCGGCTGCGCCATACTCGGTGTAGTCAGCTTTTGCGAATACGCTTGCGTCTGCAGGCAATGCCAGAGGGATGTCCTTGTAAGCACCGTCTACTTTGTGAAGACCCGGGCTGTAACGGATTTCAACCGCAATCTTAGCCGTACCCTTCATCAGTACCTCTTCGGTAAGTTCACTCTGTCTCTTGTCGTTGCAAGCTACAAGTGCCAACGCTGCCAAAGCGAATAAAAAGATTTTTTTCATAACTAAAAATTTTTAGTAAAAAATAAATTAATTAAAAAATGTTTATATAAACAACCACTCATTTGGTTTGTTTTCTGTATATATTTTACAGTTCACGCCGCAAAGTTACAACTTTTTTTTGATATGTGCAAATTTTTTATGGATTTTTTTCGCATTTTGTGCATTTTATCTGCCAAGTAAAGCATTCTGCATCATTTATCTGTTCAATTTTTCCTACATCCATCATCTTATAGTCCTTCGGAACGAAGGCTTTGAGAACTGATTTCTGACTGCTGATTTCCGATTTCTGATTTTGCTCGCAGAGATGAAGATAGAAGTCAATGAGAGAGAATTTGGCTTGCGGCATTTCATCCAGTCTGCATAGAACCTCCGGAGAAAGAATCTGCATCCCGCTGAAAGCCAGTTTTTGCAATCCGCCGGTGTGGACGGACAAATCAGACGGTTTCACTTCTCCGGTCCCGATATTCGTCCAGCCGCAGAGTGTGCCGCTCTCGTCAAACAGCAGATAACGCTGTGTCTGACGCTCGCTCACTACCAGTTGGCTGACTCCCGTCTGCTCATAACGCCTGATCAAATCGCAGATATCTATATTGGACAAGATATCCACATTACACGCCAGAATAGGCTCGTTTTGAGTCTTTGAATCTTGAATTTTGAATTTTTGAATCTTCTTGAGTCCGCCTCCCGTGTCCAGAAGCATCTCACGCTCGTCGGAAACGGCTATGTTACACCCCCATCCGTCGTTTTGGCGGATGGCGTCAATAATCATGTCAGGGAAATGGTGTACATTGACCACGATATCTTCAATACCCGCATCGCGCAACTGCTCCACCTGCCATTGCAGCAGCGTTTTTCCGCCCAGCGGCACCAACGCCTTGGGCATCGAATCGGTCAGCGGCTTGAGACGCGTTCCGAGACCTGCTGCAAAAATTATCGCTTTCATAATGACTAACGACTAACGACCAACGACCGACTACCACTCACGTGCAATCCCTCGTTCCCTGTGAACGAGATGAACGTGCACCCCGTATTTCTCTTTCAGATGCTTGGCAAGATGTTCGGCGCAATAGACCGAGCGGTGCTGCCCGCCCGTACAACCGAAAGAGACCTGCATATGCTCAAACCCGCGCTCGATGAAACGCTCCGCATGATGGTCCACAAGTTTATACACGGACTCCAGGAAGGTAAGGATCTCGCCGTCTTTCTCCAGAAAATCAATTACCGGCTTGTCCAGTCCGGTCAGTTGTTTGTATTCGTCATATTTGCCCGGATTATGCGTACTGCGGCAGTCAAACACATACCCTCCGCCGTTGCCGCTCTCGTCTGCGGGCACGCCTTTCTTGAAGGAGAAGGAATAGACCGTGACGGTGAGGTTGTTGTCCGTAGCCTCCTGATCTCGCGACCTCGTGATTTCGAGTGTTTCCGCAAGTTCGCAGAGGTACGGATAGTCATCCTTGAGTCCGCCATACATGGCGAACAGCTCTTTCAGATTATTGAGCGCCATCGGAACGGACTCGAGGAAATACTGCTTGCGCTCGAAAAAACCCCTGAAGCCGTAGGCGCCGAGCACCTGCAGCGTCCGGAACAGCACAACATGCGGCAGCGCCGCACGCCATTCCTGCTCAGTCATGCATGGCTGAAGCGTTTTCAGCTCATCCAGATAGGCGTCAATCAGCTCGTCGCGGAGGGATTGGGGAATATTGGCTTTCGCCTGCCAGAGGAAAGAGGCGACGTCATACTGCGTCGGTCCTCTCCGTCCGCCCTGAAAATCAATGAAGTACGGTTGCCCGTCCTTGATCATCACATTGCGGCTCTGGAAATCGCGGTACATAAAAGACCACCCGCCTTGCGGGTTCGAAGAACATAGACCGTTCTTTTCAGTCGCTAAAAGAGTAAAGACCAGTTTGTCGAAATCGTCCTCTAACTTAGGCTCGCTGAACTCAATACCGGTACCTTTGAGGAAACAGTATTTGAAATAGTTGAGGTCCCAGCGGATGGAGCGTTCGTCCATAGCCGGCACCGGAAAACAGACGGACCAGTCGAACCCTTCCGCACCTTTTATTTGTACGTGCGCAAGCGCGCGCATGGCGCGCTCCAATAAGGTACGTTCCTCCGGCAGGAAACAACCCGTCTCACGGCCGTGCCGGATGGCGTCGAACAGGAGCATGTCGCCCAAGTCCTCCTGGGTATAGCTCATTTCGTCTACGCTCACAGACAGAACCTCCGGTACCGGCAGACCCAACGCGTGGAAATGGCGCGCCATGTATATGAAGGCGCGGTTCTCGTCACGGTTGGTGCCTACCACGCGGATGACCGAACGGCCGTTCCCGTCCGTCTCGCGCGTATAAACTCTATTTGATCCTTGTTGTTTAATCAAATCTTCAATTCTCAAGCCTTCAAATCAGCATCTGAACTGAAGGGCGTTATGGATACAGGTCACTTTGCAGGGACCGATGATATTCTCGAGAATGCCGTCCGCTTCAAAGAGGATATGCTTGCGGTAGGAAATCTCTATCTCCCGTCCGCAGATGGGATAAACGAAAGGCAGCTCGGTCAGCCGTCCGTTATATAGTTTGGGCAGCGCCTCAAAGACCTGCTTCAGTGTCGGTTTCTTGATAAACATGGAGTGGAATACGCCGTCGGACGGATCCGCCTCGGGGTTCTGCCGGATACCACCGCCCGAGAATGGTCCGTTGCCCACATTCATTGTGAACAGCCGGTCGTCCACCGCCTGCTTGCCGTCCACCGTCAGCACCATGTGCTGCGCCTTGTGCTGTATGATGGCACCGATGAGTCCGAACAGGTAGTTCACATGGTGCGAACCGATGTAGTACTTGAGCCGCTCGGCTTTCTGGCAGCAGAGCGGGTCCACGCCGAAGCCGACGGAGTTGATGAAATAGCGGTGGTGCTCGATGTTGTTGCGCCAATAGGTGACGCAGCCTATGTCAATGGGATGTCCTTCGCCTTCGAAGAAACGGCGCAGGCTCTCCTTGTGATTCTTGGTCAGGCTCCAGTAGCGTCCCCAGTCGTTGCCCGTGCCGCGCGGCATGAGACCTACTTGTATCTTCGCGCGTTGCTCAGGCGTGAGACTGGCACGCATGATGCCGTTAATCGCCTCCGAGAGCGTGCCGTCACCGCCGAGAATAAGAATCTCGTCGTAGCCCTTCTCCACCAGCTCGCGCGCCAGTTCAATCGCGTGTCCGGCGAACTTGGTCACCCGGTACGCAAAGGGCTGGTGGCGCTTGCGGAGCAGCTTCCACAGGTATATACGCTGCGCGCGGAAGGCCTTCTTGCCTGATTTGGGATTGATGATTATGCCTAACATGATATCAAATTAACAAAGCGCACCGAAAAATAGTGCGCTTTGTTAGGTTTTTTACTTGAAGAACTCGTTCACTTTCTCGTTGATTACGATTTCTTCCTGGAAGACGTAAGCACCCGTTTTAGGCGACTTAACCATCTTGATGCACTTAGAGTGCGCGCGTCCGGAGTTACCGGTCTGAAGGGTTGCAACCGCTTTCTTTGCCATAGTTCTAAGCCTTTCTAAAATTAGGGTTAATTACTTGATCTCCTTGTGAAGCGTGTATTTCTTCAAATAGGGATTGTACTTCATGAGTTCCAAACGGTCCGGTGTGTTCTTGCGGTTCTTGGTCGTGATGTAACGGCTCATTCCCGGAACACCGCTGTTCTTCTGCTCTGTGCACTCAAGGATAACTTGAACGCGTGCTTCTTTTACTTTCTTTGCCATTGTTCAGCTCCTTTCGTTTAATAGAGGTAACCCTTCTCCGCAGCCTGCTTCAGCGCGTTGTCGAGCCCGATCTTGTTAATTGTTCTCAGACCGGCTGCACTCACGTTCAGCTCGATCCATACATCCTGTTCTACCCAGTAGAACTTGCGGCGGAAGAGGTTCACATCGAAGGTCCTCTTGGTGTGACGCTTCGAGTGCGAGACATTGCAGCCGCCCATGGCTTTCTTGCCTGTAATTTGACAAATTTTTGACATTGTAGTATATATTTTATATTATTTTTCAAAATCCAAGGCGTTTTTCGCATATTTACACGAAAAATCGCGCAAAGGTACTGCTTTTTTTTCAATTACGCAAATATTTTTACAAAAAAATGCAAAAAAAATTTCATTTTCTTGCGTATTTCAAAAAAACACACTATCTTTGCACTCAAATTCAAGATAATTATGCAGTATTCCATAAAAGAAGTTTTTGCACCTAAATTATTTGGTACGATGCGCACATACACGCGTACGCAGTTTGGTCAGGATGCACTCGCCGGAGTTATTGTCGGCATCGTGGCAATCCCGCTTGCCATCGCCTTTGGTATTTCCTCCGGCGTCGGTCCGACCGAAGGTCTTGTCACGGCCATTATTGCCGGTCTGCTCATTTCCGTTTTCGGCGGCAGCAAGGTGCAGATAGGAGGTCCCACGGGTGCCTTCATCGTCATCATCTACGGCATCATACAGCAGTACGGTCTCTCCGGACTGATGATTGCTACCGTCATGGCAGGTATCCTGCTCATTCTCATGGGCTTGGCGCGCTTCGGCTCCATCATCAAGTTCGTCCCCTACCCCGTCATCGTCGGTTTTACAGCCGGTATAGCCGTCACTATTTTCTCCACCCAGATGAACGATTTCTTCGGACTCGGGCTAAGCGATGTGCCGGCGAATTTTGTGGACAAATGGATTTATTACGGACAGCATTTCAGTGTCAACTGGTGGGCGTTCGCCATCGGCATGTTCTCCCTGCTCATATGCATTTTGATGCCGAGAATAACCAAGCGCGTCCCGGGGTCGCTGGCGGCAATTATCTTTGCTACCATCGCCGTGTGGTTGCTCAAGTCCTACGCGCCCGCGTCATGGGGACTCGCCTCGCTACAGACCATCAGCGACCTGTACGAACTGCCGCATGGTATCCCTGCGCCGCACGTGCCTGCGCTTGAACTGGCGGAAGGCGAGACTTTCTTCACACTCGTGCAGAAACTCTTCCCCTCTGCGTTCACCATCGCCATGCTCGGAGCCATTGAATCGCTCCTCTCTGCCATGGTGGCGGACGGTGTAATCGGCGACAGACATAATTCCAATACAGAGCTTATCGCGCAAGGCGTAGCGAATGTGGTAGTGCCTTTCTTCGGCGGTATTCCCGCCACAGGCGCCATCGCACGTACCATGACCAATATCAATAACGGCGGACGCACACCCGTTGCGGGCATCATTCACGCAGTCGTTCTGCTCCTTGTGCTCCTTTTCCTCGGCCAACTGGTCGGCATGATTCCGATGGCGTGCCTCGCGGCGGTACTCATCATGGTCGCTTACTCGATGTCCGGCTGGAAAACGATAGTCGGCACCATCAAGCACCGCAATCGCGATTTGTGGGTGCTGCTCATCACCTTCTTCCTTACCGTCATCTTCGACCTCACAGTCGCTATCGAAGTGGGCATCCTGCTGGCACTCGTCCTCTTCCTCATGCGCACGAACGAGCAGACGCACATACGCACGTTACATAAGGAGATAGACCCCAACGAGGATACGGACATCCAGCTCAACCTCGAGCACCTCACCATTCCTGACGGCGTGGAGGTGTATGAGATAGACGGCCCGTATTTCTTTGGTATCGCCAACCGCTTTGATGACATCATGACGCACGTCTCCGGCGAGAAGTACCCCATCCGCATCATCCGAATGCGTAAGGTGCCGTTTGTGGACTCGACCGCCATGCATAATCTCTCCATGCTCATCCAGCGGAGCCACAAGGAAGGCATCACCATCATCCTCTCGGGCGTGAACGACCATGTGCACAAGCAGCTGCTGCAAGGCGGCATCGAGCAACAGATGGATCCGCATAATATCTGCGCGAACATCCATTTCGCCCTCCGCCGCGCGGAAGACATCCTCGCCCGCCGGGCATAAGACAAACCAACCCACTACCCATTATATGAAACGGATTACTGCCATCGTATTTATTGTTCAGTGCTGCATATACAGTCTATGGGCACTGACTATCCCGCAGGGTACGCTGTATTTCGACAACAGCAAAACCGCTTACAGCACGGTTAAGTTCGTCTTCGGACGGGACGACATGGCGAAAACCTATGTGCTCGACATGACCAATGACGGTCAGAAATGGGCGGTTACCATCGCGCAGACTCAAAACGACATGTACCGTTTCACATTTGTCGGCGGAGCCATCGAGGCAGGTACATACGAGCAACGGTTCAGCGATTTCAAGGAATATATCAGTCACACCCTGAATATCAACCGCACCGCGACCTCTGAGGCACAGATGAACGCAGGAGACATTTTCGTTCCCGTGAACGGCGACAACTGGGCACAGGGATCGTGGACATCCCTTGCCTCCTGGGAAATATCGCAGGGCGGCAACAGCGGTTCGGTGTCGATCACCGGCACACTGCCGGTAGTGTATCTGAGCACAACCGACGGCGTCGCCATCACCAGCAAGGAGGAATATATCACCGGAAGCCTGTACATCGACCCGATGGGCTCGGGTTACGAAGCCCTGGGCAGCGACACCGTACCCGTGACAGGACAGTTCAAAGGGCGCGGCAACTGGACATGGAGCGGTTTTAACAAGAAACCCTACCGCATCAAGTTCGACGCCAAGCAGAAAGTGTTAGGCATGCCCAAGAACAAACACTGGTGCCTGCTCGCAGGGGCGGATGATAACCTGGGGTACCTGAAGAATTACGTAGGATTCAAACTGAGTGAAGCCGTCGGCTTGAGATGGACACCGAAATCCGTGCCGGTGGAACTGGTGATGAACGGCAAGTACCAGGGCTTGTATTTCCTGACCGAGCAAATCCGTGTAGGCAGCAACCGCGTGGATATCACCGAGCAGGAGGACAGCGCCATCGATTCCGTCAGCGGCGGATGGCTCATAGAGATTGACAACTACTATGAAGAAGGCAACGTGACCGTATGGGAAGGCAATAACCAGCAGGTATGGATCACGATGAAGAGTCCGGAGATCCTTTCTGCACCGCAACGGACCTATATTGAGGCACAGCTCAACGGCCTGAACGATGCCATCTGGGGCACCAGCGAAGCGGAGGTATGGAGCAGGCTGAATCTGGATGAGGCAGTGAAATACTACCTGGTTCAGGAATTGATGGAAGACTGCGAGAGTTATCACGGCAGTTGCTATCTCTATAAGGAACGTGACCGCAGCGGCGCAAGCGAGAAATGGTTCTTCGGTCCCGTATGGGATTTCGGCAACGCCTATAACCGCGGTTGGGAGACCTGGATATACGACAGTCCCATTTTTGCGCAGTACTGGATAGGGAAACTCGCCACCTGGCCTGCTTTCCAAGCGAAACTGAAAGAAGTATGGTGGACATTCTACCATAACCAACCGGATGCCATCCGCGCGGACATCAACGCGTTCTCTTCGCGGATTGCGCAAGCGGCACAGCATGATGCGCAGGTATGGGACGGAACGTCCAACTACTGCAACAACAGCAATCTAACCTCCAAACGCAATGATTTCCTCAACCGCTTCAACTGGCGTGTCAACTGGTTGTACGACCAATGGGGAGAAGGCGTTCAGCCCAAAACGGATGGCATGGAACAAGCCCTCGACCATATCACCGGTGACCGGATGAGGAATGGCGAAAATGCAAAAATCATCCGTGACGGCAAGCTTCTCATTCTCCATGGGGATAAGGTATATACCCTCACCGGTCAAATCATCAAATAATTTCGGAATCATTTTGGGTCATTTTTGACCTGAAGAAATGCCTCGGATGGCATTTCTAGCTTGAGCACCACGGAAGTGGATCAAGCGAAAGCATTGAACAATTTATAGAAAAGAGCGAAAAAATCGCTCTTTTTCTTGCGTATGTCATTTTTTTTTCGTACCTTTGCAGCGGATTTGTACGACAAAAATACAAAAACTACAAATTTTATCGTATATAAACGATGAATATTATGAATACGAATATCATTTCCCGTGATGAGTACATCCGGCGTATTGAACGCTACTTGGGTAAGGAAACGATTATTGTACTGACCGGTCAACGCCGTGTCGGAAAGAGTTTTGTGCTCAAAGATTTTGCGCAGCGCAAACAACAGGAAGGCGCCAATGTAATCTATATTGACAAAGAAAGCAAGGATTTTGATGCTATCACCAATAGTGTCGAACTGAATCAATATATAGAAGCCCATCGCTTGCCGAATGGTACGAACTATATTCTGATTGATGAAGTACAGGATATAGAGGACTTTGAGAAGTCCGTGCGTGCTTATCGCGTCGAGCCCGGTTGCGAGATTATCATCACCGGCAGCAACGCTGAGTTATTCAGCAGCGACTTGGCAAATCGTTTGGGAGGACGGCATCATAGTATCTACATTCAATCCCTGACATACCGGGAGTTTCTGATCTTTCATAATTTGCAAGATTCCGACGATTCGTTGCGTTTGTATATAGAAGCAGGGGGACTGCCCGGATTGCGAAATTACACAATCACGGATAGCCGCGAAGTGGCCGAGTATCAAAAAGATGTCTTTAATACGGTACTTCTGAAAGATGTTATTCTGCGTCACAAAGTACGCAATGTTTCTTTTCTGGAACGCCTATGCCAATTTGCCGCAGACAATACAGGCAAGCTCTTTTCCGCAACTTCTGTCAGCCAGTATGTTAAAACGAAAGGTGAATCGGCCACAACGGATCTCGTCATTCGCTACCGGAAGTATCTGACGGATTGTTATATTGTCAGCCGTGTCAAACGATTTGATATACGGGGAAAGAAAATTCTGGAAAGCAATGACAAATACTATTTCGAGGATCACGGAATACGCAACATAGTAGCCGGTACGCGCAGAGACCAAGACATCGAAAAAGTGATAGAGAATATCGTTTATCAGCAACTTGTTCATATGGGCTATGAAGTGAATGTTGGGCAATTGCTGGCAGGCGAAGTAGATTTTGTATGTACGAACAGTGCCAAAGAGCGCATCTACATTCAAGTGGCGTATCTACTCGCTCATGAAGAAACGATTGAGCGTGAATACGGAGCGTTGCGAAACATCAAAGACAACTACCCGAAATATATCATTTCAATGACCCCGTTAGTAAAGCGTAACAACGATGAGGGGATCATCCACCTCAGCTTGCGTGAGTTTCTGATGAACGGATTGTAAATTGCCTAATCATATAATGCACAAAGGACAAAGGAGAACCCGCGTTACGCCTTTTATCACGGGCATAGAGTGTTCTTGCTCTACCTCACTCCCGTGCACCCGAAAAAACGCCGGGCCACGCTGCCGGTTATTATCCCGTTAACGGCTAATTTGGCGGATGTAATGACCGCGTAAATGGCGGCGACCTTGTAATTTTTGATTTTTTTGCATTTTTTTAAGAAAAATATTTGCGTAATTGAAAAAAAAGCAGTACCTTTGCAACTGCAAAGGTTTAAAAACCGCTGCCGTCACTCACTGACGTTAAATAGGAGGACTTGTTGACAAAAAGCGTCTTACGCGCTTTGTTTTGGCATTCTGGAATCTCGCAAATTCACTCGTTCCGAAACATTGCAGCACAAGATGCTCATTAGTATGTATGGTAATATGCGCATGTCGCGTATATTTGTACATACGGCGTGGGCTTCAGTGTTGTTGTTTGGAACGAAAGGCAATGCGAGAGCCTCAGAATGCGGAACAGCAGCAATGCAGTCCCGCTTTTTTGTGTTATAAAATAAACAACAAATCAAATAATTTATTAAACGGAGTGTGCCGAAAATCCGTTGAAGAGTAGGCTCAATATTATTAACAACATGAAAAAATTTATTTTCTCTTTGGTTGCTTCATTGGTTTCATTGGCAATGTTTTCCAATGAGGTAACATTCTCTTTCTCTGGAAAAAGTAACGACGGAAAATCGTGCAATCTTTCCAAAGTAGTTGTACAGAACATTACTCAAAATTGGACCGAAACATTGGAAGGGCCTCAGTTCAGCATCGTAATGCAGGAGTCGAGCCAAGGCTTGGAAACCATTTTTGCGGAAGACGGTGCTTTAAGTTTGACCGGACCTAATCCCTTTTATGGGAGCACTACGCTTGGTTTGAATCTTTCCAACGGCGGTGATGTAAGAATGAGCTTGATTGATTTGACTGGTAATGTACTTTATTGCAATTCTTCTCAAATGGAGGCAGGCAATTATACTTTGCAGGTTAGTCTACCAATGCCTCAGTTGTACTTTCTCGCAATTGAAACACCGCAAGACACATACAATGCCAAGCTCATTAACCAAGGCGTTGGCATGCACACGGGAGTTACTATTGCACAAGGTCATGCACGCCATATGCAGGAAAAAGCAAAAGACAACAAAATTTACCGTGATGGAGATGAAATACACCTCAAAGGTTATACCGTCATTGATGGAAAAGAATATACCGCAGAAATAAAACTGATTATTTCAAGTGGCAAATCAAAAAACATTGTGTTTGTGTTTGAGTTGCCGGCAAAACAACAAAGCGGAATGTATGTAGGTATTATCGGATTTAATGACCAATTGACAGTACGGAATATTGCGCACTTAACAAAATCCACTAATAGTGAGTTCAAAACCTGGATTTCAAACTTAAAAATGGGGGATGGTACAAAATTGTATCATGCAGATTGGACTGCCTTGGATAACATGGATGCTTTTGTCGCTCCGGAAGATTTAACCAATGT
>Ga0265298_10006283_pt1 | contig 14712 bp, 12 predicted proteins | sample AusTroGonzalo_MG_3_FD_193486 | JGI IMG/M metagenome (GOLD analysis project Ga0265298, IMG submission 193486) | Bovine rumen microbial communities from tropical cattle in Woodstock, Queensland, Australia - Gonzalo_01 | ecosystem: Host-associated > Mammals > Digestive system > Stomach > Rumen ... | reverse complement strand
AAACTGGGATTTAACGCTCAAACGACATAGGTATATACCTTATTCCATCTTCTTCATGTAACGAATCCACTTGTTCAAAGCCTAGTTTCTTATATACGTCCACTGCATATTCTGATGAATTTACAGTAATCTGCTTGTTTTTGTTGTTCTTGATGCACTCTTCGAATAGCATTTTCCCAACTCCCTGTCTATGGTATTCACCATGCACAAAAAACAAAGCGATATGTGAACCGGCATTTCTAGTTGCAATTATTCCTATTAAGCCATCTTCATCAAATGCACCATATGCGGTTAGCATATCAAGATAATCCGACGAGCAAATTGCCTGGTAAAATGCTTTTTTCCCAGTTTCGGGATAGTGCACTGCTTCATACTTATTGAACACATCCCATACCAACGGAATCGCATCATCTATTTCCTTCCTCAAAAGTTTTCTTATACTGATCTTCATTTACACCTCTACAAATTCCGATTTGTCATCGTCTATAAAACTGATAATCTTCTATACTAAGAGTTGATCCCTAATACTATAAGCTTATATTTTTCGAGTATTACGCGTTCAACTCCCAGATTTTTTTAATGGAAACTTTCGGCGGCTCAGGTTTTAGCATCAGACATTCGTGGGACTGTGCCTCTTTTTCAGAAAACCCGTGCAATTCCCAGTTTTTATAATCCAGCAGGTATCTATAGTCAGTATCGTGGAACCATGAATCCCATATTACTGGAACGTCATAAGCATGGCTTTTAATCTTTCTGATATCAGTGAGTTTATAATCCGAAAGCTTGGCTGCGAAAGAATAACAATCTAAGATACTTCTTGCCTTCACATATCCGAATAAATAGATACCATCTTCTTGGGCCTCCACATGTTGCAAAACCATGTTCTCATCATCATTAAGGCATTCGGCTACTTTTTCAAATGTTGAGCCGTCATATATGGTCAGCTGAGTTCTATAAGATATCACCGGCTTTTCGATGTTGTAGAACAGATCTCCTGTTGAAGAAAACGCAAAACCCTCATCCTGCGTTCCGCCCACACGCGAAAACTTGATCTTCTTCACAAGGCTTAACTTATCAAGATCAAATACCAGCAGATGATCAGCAATTGATTTTGCTACAAACACATTCGTCCCCGGCCGGAAAGCCCCTTTATACACAGACGAGAAGCCCTTGAATTTTGCCAGTTCATTCTCATTCTGGTCATAGACATATATCGTGCCGCCGTTACAGCCAACCTTATATTTTCCATTATCGAAAAAACCATAAAACTTTTTCATAATTCTTGCCTCTCACGGAATCTGATACTAATCTGCTTTTGTAAGCTATCCTGCTGATTATCTATACTTATGTGAGAGTAATGTCACTTGAGCTCTATATCAATAAATAACAATACCTGTACCGTTCCAGTCATATCCGTCAATAAAGGAAAAATGCAGATCATACTTGCGGCCGTCTGTTGTTATGACCTTAGTGTGATTGGGCCGGCAAACATAGCCGACTATCGCATCCGATTTCTTTCCGTATCTTACATAGATCTTGTTGCTGCCTAGAGCATAGGTAAAACCGGTTATGATATCTCCTTTTTTGCATTCATAGATCTCGCGGATCTCACCTGTCGGGATATCGTACTCATATAAAGCATGAGCTTCATCTTTTGTTTTAGCAAACAGGACTTTGCTCTTATCACCGTTCAATACGATCAGTTGAAAGCCTGACCCCAGAGTTGCTATGTCCCTGGCAACAGTTTTGTTTTCGCCTGTCGTTTTATCATAGATTTCCAGTCCATACTGAGAAGTCTGATCTTTACCATTTACACTTTTTACATATACAAGGAAGTTACCCGCATCCCTTACAAAATGAGCACTTTGTATATCATAGGAGGCTGTATCCACCAGCTCATTTGTTTCGCAGTCAAAGGTAAAGACACCAAGCGTATGATCAGCGGTATTGCTTGCATAAATGCTCACTTTGCCTTCTTCATACCAGGTGTTAAGTCCATACATTCTCTGTCCTTCATAATCGAATCCGTGAACTTTGCCGTCGATCATCGGAAAGCCGATATCGGTTTTCGCGCCAGTGTCCAGGTTATAGATCGATACGGTCGAACAGTAATTGGATGATATGAGAAGATTATTACCGGAATCGTACTGCCCATATCTTCCGAAATGGGTATCCAAAAGGGTTTCCTTCCCGTCAGAATTGACCTCGGTTATGGTTTTTCCAATTACCAGCATTGCTCTGTCATCAGAGTCCTTTTTCACTCCGCATCCGCTGATCAGAATAGAAACTGCCATAATTCCTATCAGAATAGCCTTAGCCTTTATCCCGTTTAACATATTAGTCATCTCTATATCCTTTATCCGTATATCCTGTTTATTTATAGAACGAACTCGATAGGTTCACCATCCGTCCAGCTGTTCTTTCTTGGTCTTATGGTAACTTTTTTCGAACTAACGGTAATCTGGCCATAGTCATCCAAGGTATGAGATTCAGGAAGATCCCTTTCAAAGACAATATTATCGTCGTTATCGTAAACCCTTAGTAAAGGGAAATGCTTGCAATTATCAAGATATCTCAAATAAAGGACGGCTCTTCTTTGTGAAGATCTCTTCTCCTTGAACTTCATCAGCATGTCAGCTCCTTGTGTGACTGCTTCTGAAACACAAGCCGAGATCTTATCTCCGTCAAACTCCGGTGTGCTGAATTGTGTTTTCAAGACCTTTTCTATCAATCCGGAAACAACCGGGATGCAGTCTGGTGTTTCAAGACTGTCATATAATGACCGGCTGATACCGACATCATAATAACGGTACCACGGGTGATACCTGTCAGGACTTTTGTTTGCAGGTTGAACTTCTCCTTCAGCAAGACATGTGCTCAAATTGATGTAGAGATGACTGAAGTCTCCCATAGAGAAATTGTTTTCTCTAAGCTTCATACAGATCCTTGTGGCAACGGCATTCAACTCTTTACTGGCAAATCCTTCCGGCCATACTCCGGTGACATTTTCAACAGTACATCTATATATCCTGATATCGGCAATAACAGTCATTAAATTCTCCCCGCATAATGCTTAGTAATGTTTACTGCTGATAAACCGGACTATCCAAACAACTTTCTAACATCCCTCTCCCCATATAATTTCGAGGGCAATACCGTGCATCGGTCCCAAAACAGTTCTTCACATATCCTAAGCTCAAGGTCCTGCCTGTGAGTCCAGTGCCGGACTAAGCCGTCTTCGCCTTCAAGGCCAGTTCTGACTGCATGAGGACTGTTGTTAAAATATTCACAGAGCATCGAAAACCAGACCTCATTGCCTTTATCATCGACCCGGGTCTGCCGTGCTGTCTCAAGATTCCTTCTGATATCATCCGTTTCTGCCTTAAGATAAGCTATTTGGATCTGCTTATCGCCTATAGCTTTCTTAATATCTCTATAGAAATCTATGATGTCTTCGTCCGGCATATCCCGGAACAGTATCATGTCCTCCACGATATTTTGGAATAGAGCGCATTCTGTAATCAGAGGTGCCCCGTCCCATCTGCCGTAGCGCTTTAAGACAATGTCTTTGAACCGCTCAAAGGATACCCGGTTGTTATATATCTCGTATTTTTCCATTGCCTGGTAAAAGTTCCGGTCATCAGTCCGGATCTTTGTATAACAGACAACCGCATGATCATCTTCAAAATGGGTTTTCGCTTCTATCTCCGGCCTCAGAGAAGTATGCTTTTCCAAAGCGGCCCGATAGTCTTCCATGCCCATATATGCGCACCAAGCAAGTTCTACCGGAGAATAGTCACCTTCTTCAAGAACTTTATGGTTCGGACATTTCTCCGACAATAACTTTACAAGAGTGCTCTTACCGCTTCCTTGTATACCTTCAACGAAATATGTCATCTTCATATTACCTGCCGCTTTCCCAGATTCTTTTCCTCAAAACCTATTTCCGTATTCTCTTAATCACTTTTCCTGATGATTATTTTGACTTCAAAGGTTTTGTTTTCTGTTTTCGCGGGCTATCACTTATTGTTTTCGAAAAAGGGATACTCTTTTTCTGCTTTAGCATTTGATCGAAAACTACGTGTTCTCTTTTCTTTTTCCCCATAATCAAAATCGCTTCCTTCAAACACTATTCTTTAAATTGTTCTTTAGTAATACTTTCTGTTGATTTTCTCGACTAAGGGATCGCTCCCTCAGACATGGTAATTATACCATCCCCACCAATACCTTTTGGTGATTCTCTAGCCCTGCTTTACATGCTGAAAATACACGAATTTCTAATTTTAGTAGGCTTTTTGTTGGCTTAAAAAATTGAAAGTCCCTATTTTAGGGACTTTCAAGCGTTTTGCGATTATTCGTACTCTACTGTAGCTGTCGGCTTCGGTGTGTAGTCGTAAAGGACTCTGTTGATGCCGGGAACTTCGTGAGTGATACGGTCTGTGATCTTGCACATGAGATCGTAGTCGATGGGTTCAACTGTGCACTTAACTACGTCTGTTGTGTTGATCGCACGGACGATGCAGAGCCACTCGAATGCTCTCTTGCCGTCCTTGATACCTGTGGACTTGAAGTCGGGTACTACTGTGAAGTACTGCCAAACCTTGCCTGCGAGGCCTGCCTTCTCGAACTCTTCGCGGAGGATAGCATCAGACTCTCTTACTGCTTCGAGTCTGTCTCTTGTGATAGCGCCGGGGCATCTTACGCCAAGTCCGGGACCCGGGAAAGGCTGACGGTAAACCATGTTGTCAGGAAGGCCTAATGCGGATCCTACAACACGTACTTCGTCCTTATAGAGATACTTAACGGGTTCTACGAGCTCGAAATCGAGTTCCGGAGGAAGTCCGCCTACATTGTGGTGAGCCTTGATGCCCTGTTCGCTCTCGAGGATATCAGGATAGATGGTGCCCTGTGCGAGGAATGAGATGCCGTCGAGCTTTGCAGCTTCTTCTGCGAAGACCTTGATGAACTCTTCACCGATGATGTGACGCTTCTGCTCAGGATCTGTAACGCCTGCGAGGAGATTTAAGAATCTGTCGACAGCATCAATATAGATAAGGTTTGCACCGAGCTCATCTCTGAAGACTTTGCATACCATCTCAGGCTCGCCCTTACGGAGGAGACCGTGGTTAACGTGGACGCAGACGAGGTTCTCGCCAATGGCCTTGATCAAGAGTGCTGCTACTACTGAAGAGTCTACTCCGCCTGAAAGGGCGAGGAGGACCTTCTTGTCACCGACCTGTTCCTTTATTGCTGCGATCTGATCAGCGATAAAAGCGTCAGCGAGTTCTCTGGTTGTGATTCTTTTTAGGGATTCCGGTCTTACGTCTGCCATAAGCAAAGCCTCCATTGTATAAAATATTGACTTAAACATTTTACAATATTGTGCAGAAGTTTAGGGGCACAAATGATACAATCAGGCAAAACTTTTTTATTGGCTTTTAGAGGAGATATTTATATATGCGCAAAACTAAGATTATTTGTACGATAGGTCCTGCTTCCGATAACGAAGAGACCCTGACAAAGATGTGCGAAGCGGGAATGAATGTTGCAAGGCTCAACTTTTCGCACGGCACACATGAACAGCACCAGGCAAAGATCGATCTCATCAAGAGGGTAAGGGAGAAGATGAATCTTCCTATCGCGATCATGCTCGATACAAAGGGTCCTGAGTACAGGATCAAGACTTTCAAGGACGGCAAGGTCGAGCTTAAGGACGGCGCTGAGTTTATTCTTACGGCAGATGAGATCGAAGGCGACGAGACAAGGGTATCCGTAACATATAAGCTCCTGCCCGAGCAGCTTAATCCCGGCGACAGAGTGCTTATCAACAACGGACTCGTTATTCTCGAGGTAAAAGAGATCAAGGGTGCAGATGTTATCTGCGAAGTCGTAGTCGGAGGAATCCTTTCCAACCAGAAGTCGATGAATTTCCCGAATAAGGTAATGCAGGGGGACTTCTTAAGCGAGCAGGATAAGAAGGATCTTATCTTCGGCATCAAGAATGATATTGATTTTGTCGCAGCTTCTTTCGTATCACGCAAAGAAGACATGATCGAGATGCGCCAGTTCCTTGATGCCAACGGCGGCGAAAACATCGAAGTTATCGCAAAGATCGAAAACCGCGCAGGTGTAGACAATATCGATGAGATCTCCGAATACTGCGCAGGCATCATGATCGCAAGAGGCGATCTTGGCGTTGAGATCCCGTTCGTTGAGGTTCCGAGTGTACAGAAGCAGCTCATCAAGCGCTGCAGACTCTTGGGCAGAAGAGTTATCACAGCTACAGAGATGCTCGAGTCCATGATCAACAATCCCAGACCTACAAGAGCTGAGATCTCTGACGTCGCTAACGCAGTCTATGACGGTTCTTCCGCGATCATGCTCTCCGGAGAATCCGCTGCAGGCAAGTATCCTGTAGAAGCAGTCCAGACCATGTCCCAGGTAGCTGAGTACACAGAGATGCACATCAACTACAAGGAGCGTTTTGCCAAGCAGGAATTCAATATGAGAAATAACCTGGACGCTATCTCCCACGCTACATGCCAGATGGCAATAGACGTAGGCGCCAAGGCGATCGTCGTTCACTCCAGAAGCGGTGTAACCGCGAGAATGGTCTCACGTTTCAGATGCCCTATCGACATCATCGGCATGACCACATCCGAGAGGATCTGGAGAAGACTGAACTTGAGCTGGGGCGTTATCCCGATCCTGAATGAAGAGTTCAATTCGACGGATGTCATGTTCTACCACGGTCTGAACGTTGCCAAGGATGTGCTTGCGCTTGAGGCCGGAGACAATGTCGTAATGACGGGCGGCCTTATCAACGGCAAGGCCGGCAATACCAATACGATCAAGGTTGAGACTATAGTCTGATCAATCAATACATTCTACGACCAGCCACCTGTAACTTAAGTCCGGATCATAGACTGAGGTTACGGTGTTGTCGTATACGACTTTATATCTGTCGGAAGCTGCATAGAGATCGTCTGCGAACCATTCGTCCGTTGTGCCCGGCAGGAGATCCAGCACGATGGCATCGCAGTCGTATTTCTCGACAAATTTATCCATTTCCGAGATGTTGTTGATCATCATCTGGCCCGATATGTAATCGGTGCCGGAAAAGCTTGCCATATAAAGGTCAGAACGGTTGTCGATGTGGACGGGGACGCCGTAGAAAGCAAGCCACGTACCGGTATTGAACGAATTGTATATCCTCTTGTAACCGTTCTGCTTTACGCATTCCACGGCCCCTTCGTCGTAAGCGGCGATGGCGCTGGCGTCTGACATGGTATTCGTGCGGATATATCTTGCGATGGAGAAGATCGTGATGAAGAAGAAAAACAGCAGGCAGAATACCGTGAGGATGTAGTATGAGATGTCGCTGAACTTGATCTTGTCTTTCTTGATGCGGAAGACGTTTGCGTTGATCCACCTTATTAGGCTCTGGATCTCTTCGGTGCAAAGAGCGAGGATGAAGAGCGCGACGAAATTCATAAAGCGGCAGTATTTGCAGGAGATAACGATAAACATGCAGAAGATGCAGAGTCTTGTTATCGCGTTCTTATCGAATTTCTTAACGCGGCCGTCGACTGCGAATGCGACGATTATGAGAAGGAGGACCGCGATCTCCCAGATGGCAAAGGTCTTGGGAGCCCACTCGATGTTGTATTCCCAGACTGCCTTGCCGTCAGACTGGACGAGAGCATAAGCCCACACCTTGATGCCCAAAGGATTAAGGAGCGAGCATACGAATGCGCCGGCAGCTGCTGCGAGGTAAAGAAGAGCGGTCTTAAACTGTTTGAATATCAGTTCGATTACGATGAATACGAGGAAAACAGCGAAAAGCAGGGGCACCATGCCTCCGTGTATCCAGGACAGGAGGAATGCCGCACCGCAGAAGAAGAGCGACTTGAAAAGCGTGCTCTTTTTCCCGAGCATCACATAAATGACAAGAAGGAAAGCTAGCTCAGAGAAAAGATGAGGCCTTGCGTTGTAGTTAGGGAAGGAAAAGAGCCGTGCGACAGCGGCGACGCCGACGATTATCAAAGGGTTGACCTTGCCCCGGTAATATTTGAAAGCTATAGCAGCGATCGCATAGTTGAATGCAGCAGTTACGCAGATAACGCCGACAAGGCCGAAGAGCTTGTAAGCGATACCTACGATGTAGTACCAGCCGATCTCGTGAGGCCACCAGTTAAGGCCTTCGTGCCAGCTGTAGATCTCAACGGGGATGAATCTTCCGCTTGATAAGCAGTCTAAGCCGATCTTTATCTGGATGGCGGCATCACCGGTGTAGTTGCCGATCATGTCAGTGTAGAAGAAAGGACAGTAAATGAGGACAAGCGCGCAGAGCAGAAAGACTTTCTTCGCGTCTAAGATCTTGCCGTGTTTATAGTTCAGAGAATTCTTAAGGTCCATGTCCGCTCCACATAAAATCTTAACCAAATCTTTATCAGATAATTATACTATCCTGGGGCCGACAAAAGATATACTCTTATAGTTGGAGGGCAAAATGCCCGCGAAACCCTTAATTGATGCCGTTTTGATGCCGGTTTGCCACAGTTTGCACCAAAATAAAGAATAGATATAATTGAGCACAAGAGTATAATTTTATTGAAGTGTGGGGACACTGTTATATTTGTATGGATAATAGGATAAACAAAAAGAATCACTTAACTGATAAAGGTGAAGTCAGCGGCATGCGCCCGGGTTCTGAGATTTCTCAGGCCGAGGTTAAGGCTGCCCAAAAGCCTGAAGTCAAGACTGCAGTAAAGGCTGAAAGAAAGCCCGGTACTGCCATTGTTTCTCAAAACGGAGCAAAGCTGGAATATATCGAGAGGCCGAAGCCGAAGAATGTCACGCCTCTTGCGAGCCAGAAGCTCACGCCCAAGGACATCCCTGTTTTCGAGGATACTCCCGAGAGAAAGATCAAGCTCGAACTCCGCAAGAAGAGCCACTTTAAGAGAAAACTCCGCGACTGGGGTATCTTTACCGGCTATCTGACACCGAGCTTTGTCGGCGTCCTGGTATTCTTCTTCCTGCCTTTGCTTATGCTCCTTAAGACTTCATTCTCGAAGTCTCCTACAAATTCCGACTTCGTCGGATTCCGCAATTATGAGAGAGTCCTTACCAACGAAGCTTTTATCTCAGCGTCAAAGAACACACTCACATTCGCTGTTATCTCGGTGCCGCTCGCAGTAGTACTTGCTCTGCTTATCGCGCTGCTCCTTAATACGGGACTTCCGGGAAAGAGCTTGTTCAGAAGCTTCCTTCTTAACCCGATGATGGTCCCTGTCGCATCCGTCGTTCTTATCTGGCAGGTATTCTTCAGCTACAACGGCGTTATCAACGGCATTACCGAGAAGCTTTTCGATTCGGCACAAAAGATAGACTGGCTCAAATCGAATTACGCGCAGATCGTAATCATGCTGTTGTTCCTATGGAAAAACTTAGGCTACAACATGGTCTTGTTCCTCGCGGCGCTCAACAGCATTCCGCACGAGATCCTGGAGTCTGCCGAGATGGACGGCGCAGGCCCCGTGAAGAGATTCTTCAAGATCAAGCTCCACTATCTTTCACCTACGATCTTCTTCGTAGGCATCATGTCGCTCATCAATTCATTCAAGATATTCAGAGAGGTCTATCTCTTAACGGGTGACTATCCGTTCAAGAACCTCTACATGCTGCAGCACTTCATGAACAACTCGTTCACGCACCTGGACTACAGTAAACTTTCTGCGGGTGCGATAGTAATGTGCGTTGTCATGATCATAATCGTAGGCGGTCTGTTCTTCGCAGAATCCAAGTTCGATAAGGATGTGGAGGAGTAAGATGGACGAGACCAAGAGATTAGAAAGAAGAAAACAGGCAACACTCGCCCGCCGTAATGTATACGTCGAGACGGTCCAGCCTGAGACATTTATCACTTCGCTCAGTGAAGAAGCAAGAGAGAACTTTTTCGCGGGCGAGAAAAAAAGGATCGAATTAAACTTAAGGAAGCGTAAGATCACCAAGACAATAATTACGGGTTTAGGTGTCATGGCAGCCGTCTTTATCTCGGCTCTGGCTCTGGTACCTATCTTCTTTACATTCCTTAACTCATTTATGTCTTCTGAAGAGATCGTCGCAAATTACGAGACTGTCTTCCAGAGTATGTCCGGACACGCCAGCCAGGGCGCGACATATATGTCAAGGACGCCTGTATTAAAGCTCATTCCGGAAGAGGTCACGATCAACCAGTACACCACGTTGTTGTTCATGAACCCCGAGTACCTTTTCAAGTATTGGAATTCGATCGTACTGACACTCCCTATCGTCGGAGGCCAGATGGTCGTAGCCTGCCTTGCGTCTTATTCATTCGCAAGATACAGAAGGAAGAGAAGAGAGGTATTGTTCTTCTCATACATCATTCTCATGCTCATGCCGTTCCAGGTAACGCTCGTTCCTAACTACATGATCGCAGAGAAGCTCGGTATCCTCGATACTATCTGGGCGATCATACTGCCGGGTATCTTCTCGACGTTCGCCATCTTCCTTCTTACCAAATACATGCGCCAGATCCCGTCAGGATATATCGAGGCGGCAACGCTCGACGGCGCGACAGAATGGCAGATATTCACGAATATCGCATTACCGCTTTGTAAGAATGCGATCTTCGCGTTGACGATATTACTGTTCATCGATTACTGGAACATGGTTGAGCAGCCCCTGGTCCTTCTGACCAATTCGGACAAGCAGCCGTTGTCAGTATTCTTATCGCAGATAAACGAACCGGAATTGGGAATCGCATTCGCGGCATCAAGTGTCTACATGATCCCGCCGCTGCTGATCTTCTTCTGGGGTGAAGATTATCTCGTTGAGGGTATCTCGAGATCAGGTATTAAGTAACATTTACGTCGCGAAAAGCACACGCAAAATATGGAGGAGTAAAGAAAATGGCAAAGGGAAGCAGAAGAAGAGCAAAAGTTATAAAAGCGATGATCGCTTTTGTAATCATACTCGCGTTACTGACGTTCTTCTCGAACACGATCATGAACCTGACGATTCCGAAGGTTATGGGAACATATGCATCAAGAGGCAATCTCTCATATTCCAACAGTGCAAGAGGTCAGATCACAGTTGATAATCAGACCGAGGTAAAGGGCCTTGACGGCAGGACCGTTGAGCAGGTCCTGGTCGGTAATTACGACACGGTCCAGAAGGGCGACACGATCTGCACGCTGAAGACAATGGAAGATTCAGAAGAGCTTCAGACAAAGAAAGAAACGCTTCAGACTTATGAGCGTACTGCTGAGTATGAAGCAAGAAAGCCTTCAAATCAACCGGATTACTCCTCTTATTACGATACGATAAACACGTGCAAAGAGACGCTTGCCGCTGCCAAGGACACTTTATCCCAAGTACGTAATAAGAGTTCTGTAGAATCAACAAACCAAGCGATAATCGATGAAGAATCAGTTAAGGCCGTATCCCTTGAGGCCTCAGTTGATGCTGCTGCAAAGACCGTTGAAGATATCAAGAAGGATATCGATGCCATTGACGCAGCAATTGCTCCTCTCCAGTCACAGATCGAAGTATATAAGGCATTGGGCACTCCCACTCCTACTCCCACGCCCGGCCCCGGTGATCCTGTAACTCCGCCGGATCCTTCTTATGTACCTAATCTTGACGGCGACGGCTTAGACAAGAATTCTCCTACATATGAGATGGATAAGCTTATATTCAAGATCGATCAGTATGAAGAGCAAAAGACTGCTCTTAAGTCCCAGCTCTCATCTGCACAGGACCGTCTTGATGAAGCAGCCGCTGCCCTTGCCGAGAGTCAGGGTAAGATAGCCGACGCTAAGGCTGAGCTCGCTTTATTGGATGCACTTCCTTCTGAAACTGCAGCTCAGAATGCAGTAACTGCAGCTCAGAATGCGCTCAATGCAGCTCAGAAATCATTAAACGATCAACAGATAAATGACGGTATCACAAGGGATCAGGCTCAGGATGACATTGATAAACGCAACAATGATATAGAGAAGCTCAAGAAAGAGATTGCCGAATTGGAAGCTATGTCTAAGGTCACAGAGATCAAAGCTCCCGCATCAGGCTATATCTATAACATTTCAATAGCCAAGGATGATGTTCTTACAGCAAAGCAGGTCATCACTTATATCCTTCCTGAGACGGACAGAGTATGTTCCGTAACATTCTCATTCTCCGCTCAGGCTGCTCAGAATATCTATATCGGAATGGATCTCGAAGTTACATCCGGATTTATTGAAGGGTGCACCGTAGCATCCATGAAGCCCGATCCGAATGACCCGAGAGGTACAAGGCTTGTTAAGTGCATTATTCAGGGTAATGATGCATGGCCGGGAGAAGAGATCACCGTTAACGCTGGCAAGGGCAACGACAACTACAAGTGCGTAGTACCGGCAAGTGCCGTCAACCAGGATAACAGCAATGATTTCGTCTATGTTATCGAAGGATCCTCCACACCTTTGGGCGATAAGTACACAGTCAAGAGAGTGGACGTAACGATCGAAGCTACTGACGGTATGGTAACCGCTATTAAGGGCGAAGGTCTTGATAAGTACGATGTCATGATCGTCTACAGATCAGAGAAGCCTTTGGAAGACGGACAGCGCGTAAGACTTGAAGACTATAAGGCAAAATGATCCCGTCTCTTGTTTAAGAGACCGGATCCGTTAAGGAAAGATTAATGCGAATAATAGAAAAGACAAAATCGTTCTTGAATAGAGAGAAGGGAAAAGCCAAGGTAAGACTCCTGAAGCTTATCATGGGCGCGCCGTTCTGGATAATCGTTGCCGCCTTGATCCTGATCGCTTTTGGAGCCGGCAGGGCTATATACCTGACTGATACCAGACCGGACCAGTATATGGCTGAGGTATGGCAGAACGGTTCGGAGACTTCTTTCAGACACATGACAGTATATGCCGGCGGCATAAGACCCGGCGGCGATACGACACCTATGGTCTGTGCCGAAGGCGGCAAATCGATAAGACTTGCGGACATAACCGAGATAAGAAAGTCGCTGCAGAGTTCGGCTTCCTCCGGTTCTGAGAGTTCCGGCAAGAACACCACGTTCCGCGAAGACAGGCTCAAGGGCTGGGAAGACTGCTATTCTTCTACGGTCATGGCCAAGATCGATGCCATAGAATATAGAGAAGGCCGCGAAATAACGACTGATACGGCTGATGTACAGCTTGTCGCAGTCGGAGGCAATTACAAGGCTTTCCATCCTTTCAGATTCATGTCCGGCGGTTTCCTTCCCGAGACACCTGTCGATACTTACCAGATAGTAATCAACGACGTTCTCGCCTGGAAGTTTTACCGTTCCTACGATGTAACAGGCAACACGCTTATCATAAACGGACAGATGTTTACCATCATCGGCGTCGTTGAGGAGAAGAATACCAAGGTCGCAGAGCTCGCAGGCGAGCAGAGCAACAGGGCTTTCATCTATTTCTCAGCGCTCGAAAAGATCTATGGCAACGGTTCTGAGCCTTCCGCTTCAGGTGATTCTTCCGATTACGCTGATTTCGCTGATTACGGTGATTACGGTGAAAAAGGAGCCGGCACCGGTTCAGCCACAGGCAACGGATACATCGATTATGCAGTCCAGTGCTATGAAGCTATGCTTCCCGAACTCGTAAAAGGAGTTGGGGTATCAGACTTCAAGAACGCAATGCCGAATTACTCCATTTCGAACCCTCAGGTCTATGTAGTAAATAACACCGGGCGTTTCGGCGTGACCAGGGTATTTGATACGGCTTTCCCCTTAGGAGAGACTGACAGGCAGAGATTAGGCTATGAATTCCCGTATTGGGAGGTCGCAGCCCAGATGACAGAGCAAAGGCTCTTGTACGATTACATCCTCATCGGTATCGGCATACTACTTATCTTTATCGGCTGTGTCATGATCGCCCTTAAGTTCCGCGCAAAGAGGGCTGTAAAGCCGGAGGAACTTGATGACGAAGAAGAGGAAGATGTTCTCGAGACTGATACAAAAGATCTTCTCTTAAGGTAGTCATCTGACTTTTAAGGATAGAATAATAATCAAGTTTAACTTATAATTCCCTTTAGGCACATTAGCCTGAAGGGAATTTTATATGCGCGGAAAACTAGCAAAACTGATATCGCTGATAATGGCTGCTGCCTTATGTTTCTCGCTTGCAGGGTGTATGAGCGATTCAGATTTCTCTTTCTCGGCTACTGATCCTTCAGGCAGCGGCGAGTCGCCTGCGGCGCCGGCTGCTTCTTACGTCAGAAAAGATTACGATGCCGACAAATATCCTTATTTCGCGATGCTGAATGAGACTGAGAAGAATGCTTACTCTCTGATCTGCGAGAATCTCACGATGGGCAACAAGGAGTTTGAGTGCGTGGTCAGCATCAAGGCCGACCAGCTCACCACTGTTATCGATTCGGTATTAAATGATCACCCCGAGCTCTTCTGGGTAGACAATACTTACGGCTATTCTTACGAGCCCGCTACAGGGGATATCAAGGACATCACGTTTGACTTTTTCGATTTTGCGGACACGCCCGAAAAGCTTGCTTCCGCAAAGACCGCCTTCAACAGCGCTGCTGACCTCATAGTCGCACAGGCCATGACCAATCAGAGAGCCGTCGAAAGAGAGCTTTATATTCACGATTACATCTGCCAGAACACTGATTACGACACCGAAGCGCCTTACAACC
>Ga0265298_10006280_pt1 | contig 14715 bp, 9 predicted proteins | sample AusTroGonzalo_MG_3_FD_193486 | JGI IMG/M metagenome (GOLD analysis project Ga0265298, IMG submission 193486) | Bovine rumen microbial communities from tropical cattle in Woodstock, Queensland, Australia - Gonzalo_01 | ecosystem: Host-associated > Mammals > Digestive system > Stomach > Rumen ... | reverse complement strand
GCGCAAGCGCAGATTGCGCAGATAGATCATCGGGGTCACGCCGAGCGCGGCATGGAAATGACGCAGCAAGGTGGCGCGGGACATTCCGGAACGTTTCGCCAGGTCGTCCAGATAGATCTCCTGCTGAAAATTCGATTCCAGATAGGCAGTCAGTTTCGGGATGTCCAGCGGGATCGCGTTCTCGTCGGATTTCACTTTCCAAACCTCGCACAGCCGGCTGAGTATGGCCATGAACAATCCAAGCTTGTAGCAGTGATTGCCTGCGACGGCAGTGGTGCGTGCCAGATACCCCAGCATGGTTTCGATTTCGCAGAAGATCGGTTCATCCAGCCGGATCATGGGAAAATCCTGTTCGCCGAAATTCCGATGGTCCCGCAGAAAGATCTGTTTGTAATTCGGCCGGGAATAGAGTTCCATCAGGATCGGCGGCAGGTGCGAGGTATCGAACATAAGATTGACGATATCGAGGTCGTCCGAGGCTTCCGTGTAGGCGTGGTGCCCGCCGACCGGAATCACCACCACATTTCCCCGCCGGATCGGCACGGACGCATGGTCTTCCGACTGATGTTTTCCATATCCCCGGGTGACGAAGATGCATTCGCAGAATTCGTGCTGATGCGACACCGTCGTTATCTGCGGCAGCTGCTGGATGACCCGCAGCGGAAAGTTCGGGTCGAAACGGAAAATCCGTTCACCGGTTTTGTAGTAGAGATGATGAATGTCCATATTGATGATCTGTCTTCGGCCGAAATAAATATTATATATCAGCCATTACTTTAACCCCGGACCTTTGACAAATCAAGTCCGGAAAGATGATTTTTGCGATTATAAAATACCAATTGAGAAAATAACGGATTGAAAAAACCTTGTAAAGCGCTAAATTGTCAATATGAAGAAATGCTGTTTATTCTCATGTCGACCGGAACTGGATGGACATTATCATACCAAAACGACAATGGAGGATGTATGAGGAACAAATGGCTTATATCATGTCTGGCGCTGCCGCTGATGCTGCTGGCGGGTGAAAGCGAGGCATTGAAACTGCACTGCATTCCTTCACCGAATCTGGTCCGGAATTCGGATTTCAGCCAGCTCGATGAAACAGGCTTGCCGCGGGAATGGTCTTTCGATAACTGTTCCAGATCCCTGGAATTCAGATCCCAGGTCGTCCGGCACCCCGAAGGCAATTATCTGGCGATCGATACGGCATGGATAAAATTCGGTTACTGGCTGCAGAATATTCCCGTGGAGGAAGGAAAGACCTACTGGGTCGCCGCTGAAGTCCAAAGCGATGCGCCGGGCCTGGCGATCTGGCTGAGATGCCAGCCGACCGGAAAAATCGCAGGGCGTTCAACGGGAAAGACCGAACATCTGTTTCACGCCAACCTCCGGAACGGAGATGAAATGAGAGAAATGCTGAAAGATTTCATCGATGAAGATCTGTTGAGCGTATTGAGTTCAAAAAACTGGAACACCCTGGGGAAGGAAATCGTTGTTCCCCGGGACCGGGGAATCAAAACCTGTGCGATGCGGATCGGGATCTACGGCGGCCGTGCCGGACAGGGACGTTACCGCAATCCGGTTTTCCGGGAAGCGCAAACCGCCTTGCAGGTGAAAATAACCGGAACCGGCTGGACTCGGCTGCGGGCCGCCGGAGCAAAGCCGGAGACCGTCAAACTTGATCCGGCCAAAGCGGAACAGGATGTTTCGATGGTTTTGCCGCATGCCGGACGGATCTATAAGGTCGAGCTTTCCGGTAAAAACGGCCGTCGGGCAAGCAAGGAGGTCATCAATGAATAAGATATTGATTTTTGCGTTGATGCTGTTGTGCTGGTCGGCCTCGGCTGCTCCCGAGCTGAAAATTTATGAGTTCGGCAAAAAATCTCCGGTGTCGGAAACAAAGCTTACCGGCAAGCCGCAGGATATCAACGGATCTGACTGGTCGTGCCGGGTGACCCGCAAAGCAGGAAAAATACCTGTCTGGGAACTGAAATTCAGCAGCCGGCAGCATGAGCCCGTCCGGCTGATGGTGAAATTCATATCTCCGCTGAATTTCAAGCCGGCGGTTTTCTGGGATGGCGCCAGGGAACACCGGATCGAAAAACCGGTGATGGAGAAAAAGGAATTTCTGGAAACTTTTCCGCTGGCTGTCGTCACCGATGATTCGAAAGGTCTGGCTCTCGGGTTCTCTCCGGATAACGTGCTGAGCGATTTCCGCCGTGTGCTGACTGCCCGGGATCTGTCGCTGGAAACCAGGATCGTGGTGGATGACCGGCGGGAACAGAAACTGTCCATCGTCGAATACGGCTTCACTCCCGATTTCGGCTGGCGGAATGCGGTCGAAGATTATCAGAATACGTTTCGCAGCTGGTTCGTTCCGGCTCCGGGTGTCGACCAACGCATTTACGGCATCAGCGGATATCTTTCCGGGGCGCATTTGCAGAGACCTTTCGAGCTTCATTCAGCACGTTTTTCCGGGATCCGGTGGGAGTGGACTTACGCTCCGTGGTTCGAATCCGGATTCTGGTATCCGGCCGGCGACGGCTGGCGGACGGAAAAGAATGAATACCGCAATTATTCCCGGATCCGCGGTCCCAAAATGCTGACCCGCGATGAATATGACAAGGCGGTCCGCCGGGAGATGATCTACGGCAATAAAGCCGCGGCCTTGTTCTACTATATTCTGGTCAAGGATATCCATCAGAATCTGGCAAAGGATCATCCCGACGCGGTGCATGGCGGGAGCGGGCTTCATTCCCTGCCGTCCAACCGGGGAAAGACCAAATCCGTTTTCGCGCCCGGCTCGAAAATCTTCGGTTACCTGAAAAACCAGCTCCGGCAGGTGGTCGAAAATTATGAGGTCTCCGGATTTTCATTCGATATGGCGAACAGCAGTTATCATTTCACGACCCCGAGTCAGCTGGAATACGCGGTCGGCAGGTCATGGTATGATGACGGAAAGATCTATACCTCCGATACGGTGGCGCCCATACCGTTTTCCGATTATATCCATACGCTGAAACGGAACGGCAAGACGATGGGGACGATCTTCAATGCCGCTCTGGGCGAATTTTCACCGTTTACGTTTTTCCATTGCGACGGCGCCATCATGGAGGGGCCGCCTAACTATCATGTGGCGATGATCCTGCCTCTGCGGCTGATCATGGGGCGGAAACCGGTCACGTTCTGGCATGGAAATCCGGGTAATTCCGGCGGGATCAGGACTGCACGCCTTGCCAATGACCCGATCCGGAAAGAGCAGATTGCTGCGGCTTCCAGACAATTCTATCTGCTCAAGAGCTATGAATTCGGTTTCAACCTGATGAACTGGGTGGCGAAGGAGTCTTTTTACCGTCCTCACTGGCCGGTCCTCGAAGCCCTCAGCGAAGCCGGATATCATCCCGTCCCGGCCATCCGCGGCGCGGATCCGTTCTGGTTCGGCCGTTTCGGTGACGGTGTGGGAACGATTTTGACCTTCAGCAATCCGAAGCGGACGAAGATCTCCCGCAGGATCCGGGTGGTAAACCATTATCTCGGCAAAGGCAGATATGCTTTCCTGCCCGGAAAAGGGACATTGGACCAGCAATTCATCAATGGAGAAACCGTTTTCGACCTGACCCTCGAGCCGAAGGAAGTCATTGCGCTGCGGACGGTGTCTGTCGGCGGTGATATTTCCGGATTGAAGGTCACGGCGGATGGACGGAACATCTCTTTCGAAGCGGACGGCAGATTTGATTTCGAGCTGCGGAATACTGATTTTTATGGACAGCAGATCCCGGGCGGAAAAGATGGTGTTTTTGCCGGAAAAGCGGATAAGAAAGTCAAGCTGACGATGCTTCCCGCCTGCGGCATCTTTGCCGACGTGAGTGCCATGACCGCCCTGCTGGCTCCCGAAAATACTCCCGTGGTGGAAGCTGGCGCCGGGACCGATACGCAAATTGCGGCGGAAATGACGGCGATCTATCGGCCGCACGTCGCGGCTTCCATACGGTTCTGCCATGCCGTCAACAATCGGGAACCCGGATTCATGGACGGCAGTCTGGCCAAGCCCGACCTCGCCGTGGTCGGTCCGGGAAAAGCCGGAAACGGAAAAAAGATCTGCGTGGGCACTCCCGCCGATTTCCCGAAATTCAAAGTCCCGGAAAACTTCCCCGGTCCGTTCCTCGCCATGCCGGATCCCGATACCCTCTGGATCGGCGGCAGAACTCCTGAAGAAGTCCGCAAGGCTGCGTATGTTTATTTTTCGCTGCTGGACAATGAACAAAAACCGATGGAGAAAGTGGATTTCAAGCGTCCGTCCGGCTGGGGACAGGCGGCATTCGTCAAGGGCGGCGGCCAGAAGTATCTGCAGATCGCCGGCGACCCTGAAAAGAAAAACAATTCCTGGCGTTATGCCTGGTATCCGCTGACGGGGGTCAAAGGCGGCGACCGGATCCGATTTGCAATTTCCTGCAAAGCGGAAAAAATCTCTTCAGGCAAAATCCAGGTCGGGATCTACGAGTTTTCCGATGAACAGGCCCGCAAATCTCTGCAGTTCAAACCCCTCGAAATAAAAGCCGCTCCGGGATGGCAGACGGTATCCGGCACCGTGAAACTGCATCCCCGGACCCGGACCGCACGTTTTTATTTCCTTTGCAGAAATCTCGGCAGGGGTGATATTTTTCAGGTCCGCAGTTTTGAATGGATCGATCTTAACAAATAAAAAAAAGGAGATGAAGATGAACATTCGTTTTCGAAAGCTTTTTACCTTGATAGAGCTCCTCGTCGTGATCGCGATCATCGCTATCCTGGCGGGCATGCTGCTTCCGGCATTGAATTCGGCTCGGGAAAAGGCCAGGGCCATTTCCTGCCTCAGCAATCTGAAACAAGTCGGAATGGCCGGCATTTATTACGGCAATGATTACAATGGGTATTTCCGTCATCGTGAAGGAAAGTTCGACAAAAATTCTGCCATGACTTACCTGACTCAATATCTTGGCGGAGCTGCTCCGGAAACGATCCTGGCCGCTTCATCCCGCGATCCGTTCTGTCTGCCGGTTTTCAAATGCCCTTCTGCCAATCATTCGGAACGGATCATCCCTTACGGCTTCGTTTACTATACCAACACCGTATATGATGCCTATCCGATATACAGACTCCGCCAGTATCCGACCAATGCCGGGAACGAGTTTACCATGAAATTCGGAACGCCCGGCAATTCGATCCTGGCCGGTGATGCGTATTGCCCGACCAAAGGCGTCAATAATACCTGCTTGCTGACCGGATCCCCCAGCGGGTATTATTCACTGATGCATTTGCGGCATAATCAGACCGGGAATTATGTTTTTGTGGATGGTCATGCTTCGACCATTATGTGGGGGGAACTTACCATGGGTTCTTACTCCCTGAAATACGGTGTTCCTTATTCCAACTGGCGTCCGCTGAGAAAGAATTTCTACATCGGAAACGGCAGCGGCATACATCGGTTCTGATTCGTCGTCTTCCATATCCGCACGGAAATTGCGTGCTGCCGATTTGAGAAGATAATACAGCATTTGAGGGAAAAATTGATTGAATTTTGACCGGACAAGGGTAAATTATGCCCTTAAGGAATTGAAGACGGACAAAATGGAAGGTTGAAACCATGGAACATTTGACCGGACAATATTTTTTGAACTCAGATCTGCGCCCGGACGAGATCCGCGAACAGGTTGCTGAACTTTGCCGCGCAGGGTATGAGGCGATTTTCCTCCACGCCCGCGCCGGTATGAAAACACCTTACTTTTCCCAGGAATGGTTCGACGCACTTCAGGTCGCCATCGACGAAATGGTCCGGCACGGCGTCAAATTCGCCATCTGGGATGAGGACAATTATCCCTCGGGCGATGCCGGAAACCGGATCTGCAATTCGTATCCCGAACTCGCTTCCTCTTACCTGAAATTCCATGTCATTGAGGCGAAAAAGAATGTCCCTGTGCTGGAATTCTATTCCGTCAACGGTGCTTTCATCGGCTGTTTCGCGGTCACGGCGGAGGGTTCGGTCCGGGATATTTCCGCCCATTGCGGAACCCTGCGGGAGCAATGGGACCGCAAAGCATGGGAGCAGTCTTCCGCTTATTCCCCCGCCGCGCAGCTGCCGTATCCGCATCGGCGGCGGTCCATGAATACGCCTCGTTTCGCCTTGTCGTGGACTCCAGACTGTGATTGCCGGATCATCTGCGCCGAATGGATCCACTGCGGGCCCGGACGGCATTCCAGCGACCTGCTCAATCCGGAAACGGCACGGGTCCTGATCGACCTGATCCACGCGGAATACGAACGGCATTTTCCGGAACAGCTGAAGCATTGTGCCGCCGCGTTCATGGATGAACCCAGTCCGGTCGGCGATTGTCCGTGGACACGCCGTTTTCCGGAAGAATTCAAGCACGATCACGGCTATGAACTGAAACCGCTGCTGCCGCATCTGGCGCTGGATATTGATGCGCGTTCGGCACGGATCCGGAACGATTACCGCAAGACGCTCCATCGTCTGCTGTGTCAGAATTATCTGGAACCGGTCCGGAAATGGCTGAACGAACGCGGGATCGCGAGCTCGGGCCATCTTACCCGCTCGGAATATCTTGCCTACGCGGGTCTGCACTGGCCCAATGAACTGCGCTGTTTCAAGTCGTTCGACATTCCGTGCTGCGACCCGCTCGGGGCGGGAATCGGTCAGCCCGGCGCGGCGGCGCATCACATCGGGATCAAGGCCGTTTCTTCGGCGGCGCGTCTCTTCGGCAAATCTGCCGCAGGCGCCGATGCGTTCGCGGTCGGCGGCGACACCATTTCGCTTTCCGACCTCAATTTCATGCTGAATTATCATCTGGTGATGGGCCTGACCTGGTTCAATGTGCACGGGCTGTATTACACGCTCGACGGCGAGCGCCGGGACGAAGCGCCGCCTTCGCTCTTCTATCAGCATTCGCAGTGGCCGCACATGAAAACCTTCCTCGATTACCTCAAAAAACGTTGTGACGAGCTGAGCGGCGAACATGTCTGCAATTTGGAAATGCTCTATCCTTCAGTTGCTTTGCAGACGCGTCTGCCCGATGATCCTGCGCTGGATGAAGCATTGCATCTGACTGCGGAGGATCTGGTGTCGCATCAGCGCGATTTCGAGCTCATTGACGAGGTGACGCTGTGCGAACAGGACCCGGCGGAATTTGCCGCTTTGCGTCCGTATTTCGTGGTGGCGCATGCCGTGCGGATCGAACGGAAGGCCGCGCAATGGCTGGAACGTTATGCCGCGGCGGGCGGCAAGCTCTTCGTGGTTGGCGACACGCCCGTGATCCTGCCGGAACCTGATGGTGTGAAAGCGGAAAAATGGACCTTTGCCGATGCCCACCGCGATGATGATTACATCCGGAAAATCGCCGCCCCGGAGCTGACTGGAGAACATGCGGAAAATGTGCTGATCCGGCGTATCCGGAAAGACGGGAAGGTCCGGACGTTCCTGTTCAACCGCGGCCATGAGGTTTTCACTGGCAAGCTGGACGGCGAAGCCCTGGAGATCGCTCCCGGCGAAGCGGGTTTTGCCGATGAACTGAAAGCACGGGATAAAGCGCCGGTCCTGACGGTTCCGGTCTGGAAACTCACGTTCGGTCCGAACAGTGTGCCGCTTGCCCGCTGGGAATCTTCGTCGCAGGATGGTTTCGATCTGATCGCCAAGCAGAATGCGGGATTGAATCCCGTGCCGGAAACGGGCGAATACCGCTCGGTGTTCACACTCGAAACTCCTTTGAAAAAAGTGATTTTCACGACCGAGGAAGCGAGCCTGCAGCGGGTGGAATTCTGTCTGAACGGCACGGTGCTGAAAGATTTCCGCAAAGCGGATTTCCGCGATTGCCGCGAACTCGAGTGCGAGGTGACGGACCTGCTGAAAACCGGGCGTAACAAGCTGACCTGCCGAGGCGAGCTCATGGAAAATGCGCCGTATCTGCGCGGAGGTTTCACTGTGCAGTTCCCGCTGGGGAATTGCGGCTATCCCGTGTTGAGCGCGGCTCCCGAATCATTTCAGCTGACCGCTCCGACGGATTACCGCACGCTCGGTTACGGCACGTTCTCCGGAACGGCGGTTTATGAAGGAATTGCCGAGGTCGGAAAAGCCGGCCGTTACACGCTCGATCTGAAGCTGGTGAGAGATTCCGTGCGGATCTGGATCGACGGCAGGGAGCAGGGGACGCTGATCGCACCGCCGTACCGGGTGGAATTCGAGCTCGCCGCGGGGAAACACACGATCCGATTGGAAGTATGCAATGCCCCTGGCAACCGGGATGTTCTGGCCGGAGTTCCGGCCGGATTGCAGGCCTGAACGGTTCGGGAAAAGCATCAAAATTTCAGCTGGCATCTTGATTTTTGATCATTGCTGTGTATATTGTGATTATCCGTTGGAACTGAGTGATCAAAGGAGATAAAGATGAGCAAGCTGGCGTTGTATGGAGGGACTCCGGTCCTGAATGCGAAAGATGTCCTGGAAGAGATGTTTCACTGGCCGATCGTGAATGATGCGATGCGTCAGGCACAGGCGGAGGTGCTGGAAACCGGAAACATGTCCGGGACTGATATCTCGCGCAAATTCGAAAAACAGTTTGCGGAATGGCATGGCATGAAATACGGCCTGGCGCACAACACCGGGACCAATGCGCTGCTGGCGGCGATGTACGGCATCGGACTGGGGCCGGGCGACGAACTGATCTGTCCGTCGGTCACTTACTGGGCGAGCTGCACGGCGGCACTGGGATTGGGCGCGACGGTGGTATTCTGCGATATCCTTGAGAAAGACTTGCAGCTTGATCCGGCCAGTTTCGAGGCGCATATCACGCCGCGCACGAAAGCGGTCATGGTGGTCCATTACATGGCGCATCCGGCGGACATGGATGCGATCATGGCGATCGCGCGGAAGCACGGGATCAAGGTGATCGAGGATGTTTCCCACGCACAGGGCGGACATTACAAAGGGAAAATGCTCGGGACCATCGGGGATGTCGCGGCGATGTCGCTGATGAGCGGCAAATCCTTTGCGATCGGCGAAGGCGGCATACTGCTGACCAACGATCTGGAGATCTATCGCCGTGCGATCCGCTTCGGCCACTACGACCGGATCCGGGAAGTCTATTCCAAAGAAGAGGTTGCGGCGACCAACACGGTGCCGTTCGGCGGCCAGAAATTCCGGATGCACCAGGTATCCGCCGCCATCGGGCTGGAACAGCTGAAAAAATACGAATCGGAAATCGCGGAGATCGACCGTGCCATGAAATATTTCTGGAAGGGGATCGGCGACATCAAAGGTCTGCGGATGATCTATCCGGAAGACCCCGGCAGCGACAAATCCGGCTGGTATGCCTCGCGGTTCGGTTATGATCCGGAAGCGTTCAGCGGCGTCCCGAATTACCTGTTTTGCAAAGCCTTGTGCGCGGAGGCACCGGGATTCTTCTCCGGCTGCAATTTCCCGCTTCACAAGTCGGAAGTGTTCTACACCACGGATATTTTCGGACACGGCCGTCCGACGGCGCGGCTCTATCTGCCGCCCGAGGTCGATCCGAAACAGCTGACCGGCGAACTGCCGGTGTCGTCCGTGATCAACCAGCGTGTCCTTGGCGAACCATGGTTCAAGCATTTCGATACGCAGATCATTGACCGTTATATCGAGGCGGTGCACAAGGTGGCGGAAAACCACCGGGAACTGCTGGCTGAAAAAACGGAAGAAACCGCGCAGGGCAACATCGCGCTGACGCACCGGAAAAAATAACTCCGATCCGTCCAGCCGGTTGAAAGAAGCACAAAAAAGCCGTCCGGAAAACCGGGCGGCTTTTTTCATCAATCCGTGATGAAATCTCTCAGGATTCTTTCTTGAGGGAGATCACGACGCTCTTGAAATTGCCGTCGCCGACGCTTTCAGTGACCAGATCGGCTTCATTTTCGAGCGTGATATGGATGATGCGGCGGTCATGGGAATTCATCTGGGGAAGGGTGACCGCTTCACCCCAGCGGCGGACTTCCTTGGCGGAATCCAGAGCCTGCTGGCGGAGCTGTTCATCCTTGTCGGAATCGCCGCGGGAGCGGGAATCTTCGCGTTCGCCGCGTTCTTCGAAATTCCGATGGGTCCGTCTGCCGGGGCCGCCGCGGAACGGACGGCGTTCGCCATCTCGTTTTTCGCTTCTTTCACCCCGCTTGGAGTTGGAGGAATAGCCGTCGATGTCGATGTAGATCTTGGGGCAGGGTTCATCGCCCTTCTGCATCATGCGGTTGACGAGCACCTGAAGGCTTTCCAGGCTCTGGCCGTTGCGGCCGATGATGCGGCCGGCGTCGTCGGACGCGATCAGCAGATTGATCTTGCCGGGACGGCCTTCGACTTTGACCGTGCCTTCGAGTCCGAGATAATCCAGCATGGTGATCAGGATCTTCTTGGATTTGTCCAGCATTTCATCCGTCACGGGGATGGGTTCGGGCCGGGTGCGGACAGCTTCCGCCGGAGCGGCCTGAGGCTCGGTCTGGGGCTGGGCCTGGGGTTCGGTCTGGGGCTGTTCGGCGGAGACAGGTGCGGAGGATTCTTCCTGCGGGACAGACGCGTTTTCGATTTCGTTTTCCATGTTTACCTCTTCATGGTTAAGCTGATTTGGATTTAGGGGCAGGGGCGTCTTTTCCCTCGTCCCTTTTGGCGATATACAAACTGTATTTCATTTGTGCGATACTGAAGATCTGACTGACGGTCCAGTAAAGGGTCAGGCCGGAAGGCAGATTGTAAAGGAACACCAGCATGATGATCGGCATGGCGAGCATCATTTTCTGCTGGGCGGGATCCATGTTGGACGGCGTCATCTTCTGCTGGAGGACCATCAGCACGGTCATCGCGATCACCAGCGGATGGATGCCGTAACCGAAGAAGAATTTCGGTCCGACCAGATCCGGCTTGGTCAGGTCGGTCATCCACAGGAACGAGACATGGCGCAGTTCGACTGCGGAATCCAGGGCCGCATAAAGGGCGAAGAAGACGGGGATCTGGAGCAGGATCGGCAGACAGCCGCCCAGCGGACTGACGCCTTCCTGACGGTAGAGTTCCATGGTCTTCTGGTTCATCAGCTGCGGATTGTCCTTGTATTTTTCCCGGATTTCCTTGGCCTGCGGGGCGATCTTGGACATCTTGCGCATGGAACGGTTGCCGCGTTCGGTCAGCGGGAAGAAAACGATCCGCACGATCAGGGTCAGCAGGATGATCGCGATCCCGTAATTGCCGCTGAGTTTTTTCAGCCAGATGAGCAGCGACAGCACGGGCCGCGCCAGGTATTCCATCCAGGAGAAGGAGGAGATATGCAAAATCGGCATGGCGGACGGCGGCAGTTTTTTCACTTCAGCCATGGTCTTGGGGCCGGCGAAATAATCGAACACGAATTCTTTGCCGGTGCCTGGTTTCAGAATCAGGTTCCGGTAATTGCCGGCGATGGAGGGAACATAATAGACCGTGCCGGCTTTCCTGCCGGGGACTGGATAGGCCGCGCGGAGCACATTGATACCGCTGTCGAAATACGGCCGGGCAAAGAGCAGCGAGGCAAAGAATTTGTTGGTGACTCCGACCCAGTCGGCGGGGCGGCTCAGATCCAGGGCAATGAATTTTTCTTCTTTCATCGCGGGATCCAGCGAAACCATCTGCTTGCCGACGACGGGGCAGTATTCGATCCGGTGCATGGTGCGTCCGTTGAGCTCGTCTCCGGCGAACTGTTCCATCGGCGGAACGCCGGCGGACCAGACCCGGAACAGCGGCAGGATCACTTCGGTTTTTCCCGGATTGGAAAGGGTCGTCTTGACCTGGAGACTGTAGGAATCGGGCGGCAGACTGAAGAATTCGGACAGGATCAGTTCATCATTGCCGCTGCGGAGACGGCGGACGATAGAGACTGCCGAGGAAGCGTCTTTCGGACGCACTACGGACAGTTCGACGGTCTGCCATTGTTCCAGTCCCTCGATCGCGAAAGTTTTGCGGGGGACCTGATCGCTGGAATAAACGATCCGGCTTTTCCGGTCGGAGGAATCGTATTGCTTGAGTTCAATCCGGTCGACCGTGCCGGTGTTGGGATCGATCCTGAAAGTGGTGACCGAGTTATCCAGAATGACGGGTGTATATTTCTGAAGCGGGACGGCCTTGATTTCGGGAGCGGACTTGGCCTGGACGGGAGCGGGTTTCTCGGCTTTTGCTTCTTTGGCGGCGGCCTGTTTTGCGGCATAATCGACGGCGGCATTGTTTTTCGCCGCGAGCACCTGGGCTTCGGCCCGGCGTTCCTGAGCCTGAGTCACCACTTTGGCCTGATGACGCGGATACCATACACCCCAGGCGATCAGCAGTGCCAGCGCAATGCTGATCACAATGACATTTTCTTTATCAATGAATTTCACGGTTCCGATTTTCCTTGTTAAGATTTTTTCCGCGGCGGGACGGGATCATAGCCGCCTTTGCAGAACGGCTGACAGCGGAGCAGCCGGCCGATCGCCAGCAGGACCCCTTTGAACGGACCATGGACCATGATCGCTTCCGCCGCGTAAGCGGAACAGGTCGGAGTAAACCGGCAGCATTCCGGCAGCAAGGGGGAGATGGTCTTCTTATAACAAACCAGCAGAAAAAGTAAAATCCCGGAAACCGAAAAAGAGAGCTTCACTTCGGGGAATTCCGGAATAGTTTTGCTTTGTGGAACATGATTTTCATCTGCCGGGCAACATCCTGCATCTTCTGATCCAGAATGGGCCTCCTGGGTATGAAAACGATCCGGCATGGCACCAACTCCTGCGAGGTTGAACGGAAAGCTTCATGAAGCAGCCGTCTGGCGCGGTTCCGGTAAACTGCCCGCTTGTCGAATTTACGGGAACAGATGACTCCGCAGCTGGGAACGGCTTCCGGATCGGACGGATCCGGTCCGGTGTAAAGCATGACGGCCAGAAAACAGACCTGTTTCTGTGCTTGATCACGGACCGCTGAAAACTCGGATCTGAGTGTCAGTCTGCCGCAGCCAGAAGATGACCGTTTCAATGTCAGACTTTCCGTAAACCTCTAAACCGGAATGATTTGTATCAATCCGGCTGAATCCGGTTCAATGCTTCCGCTCAGACCAGAGCAAGTCTTTTCCGCCCTTTGGCACGACGTCTTTTCAGGACCAGACGGCCACCCCGGGTAGACATTCTTACACGGAATCCGCACTTATGCGCTCTTTTGATCCTCGACGGCTGAAATGTTCTTTTCATTGCAGTTTTCCTTTCTCCGGACTCATTCCGGACTATTTGTTATTTTTTGCAAAATACATGAATCGATAATATAATGCCATCATCGGAAATTTCAAGCTCGATCAGACGGATTATTCAAGAAAAATCGCAAATTTTTGATTTTTCCCGCCGCCAGTCACTGCTGATGATGCCCCTCCCGACCAGGATTCCGAGAACTTTTTCCTGATAGAAATGGGTCGGACCGTAAATTTTTTTTAACCTTCAGCCGAACCTGGAGAAGGGCAATAAGTTTTCCGGAAAAAACTTTTCCGCGCGGAATCCCGATTTGTAAAAACGGAAAAACAAGTTACATTTCATCATTTATGGAGACGGTTCCGGCGGCTGTTTTTGGGGAGGAAACAAGTTCAGCCGGAAAAAAAGCAGGGGGTTTCTGCAAAAAAAAGTAAAAAAGGAAGAACTTTTTTGCGGAAGACCTGTCAAAGGGGATGGTGACAGATATGAATGGAGAAACTGCAAGTTACGAAGAACGGCTGATCGCCGACTTTAAAGAGGGCAGCCGGGAACGGTTCGATGAACTGGTCAAGGCCTACACCCAGAAGCTGTATCGTCTGGCTTACGGATTGCTCGGAAACCATCACGATGCGGAAGAGGTGGTGCAGGATTCCTTTGTCCGGGCCTACCGGGGATTGGACAGTTTCCGCGGCGATTCCAGTTTTGAGACCTGGATGCACCGGATCACCATGAATCTGGCGCGGAACAAGTTCCACTGGAACCGGCGCCGGGGCGAAGGTGTGACGATGAGCCTTTCCGATCCGCCGGAGTCCCTGGAGGACGGCGAACCGGCTGTTGAGATGGATCTGCCCGATACGAGCTATTCGCCCGACCTGCTGATGCAGAAAGCGGAATTGCACGGCAATGTGCTCCGCGGCATGAACCAGCTGCCGGAATCGATCCGGGAAGTCATGGTCCTCCGGCATGTCAAAGATATGCCATACGAGGATATCGCCCGGATCCTGAATTGTCCGGTCGGCACCGTAAAGTCCAGGATCTCGCGCGGACGCGAACTCCTGCGGGAATATCTGATGAAAATTGATGAAGGCACGGCGGAGGCCGGTATGACAGAACAAGCTAAAACACGAAAACAAGTGGAGTTGACGCAATGAAAACAAAAGAGGATGCCAGCCGGAAGCCGGAAGAGGTTTCCCCCGGACCGGAATGTCTTTCGATTGGGAATCTGAGCGCTGAGCTGGATGGAGAATATCATTTTTCTCCTGCCGAGCAGGAGCACCTGGCCCATTGCGAACGCTGCCGGAATCTGTACGAATCTTTCCGGGTGATCGATGATGCAGTGTCCCGTTCCCTCGCGGTGAACTGCCCTCGCGATGCCGCTTTCCGCATCCGCAAGAATGTCAATCGCCGTCTGGACCGTCTTGCTCCGATGAACGAGCATCGTCCGATCCGGTTCACCGCGCTGGCCGCCAAGGTTGCCGC